>ENA-UOXB01000120-UOXB01000120.1-bioreactor-metagenome-genome-assembly--contig:-NODE-120-length-88029-cov-13.672562_pt1 | contig 88029 bp, 99 predicted proteins | sample MGYA00238158_ERZ761615 | MGnify/ENA primary metagenome ERZ761615 (study PRJEB28904, sample SAMN06267902) | bioreactor metagenome | isolation source: Joint BioEnergy Institute, California, USA...
GGGGGGGGGGGGGGGGGCATTTAGAGGATGATGTATCGGCATTCACTTTATCTTCTATGTTCATAGAATTTTGATGCTGTAGCACAATGTATGTACAGTACGCGTTTGCTTTCTGTGGGCCAAAACTCTTGAACAGCGATGTTGTCCCAGTAGGTAGCGGATGAAGCCTGTAACGGTACAGACACACACGCCACCTAAGACGGGGCGCAGATCTACCTAGCAACTCTACATAAACGGAAATAACGTTATGGTTAACATAGTAGAAGCAGTCCGTTGCAAAATCTTGGCTTTTCCATCGGCACCAATGATCGCCGATCATAGCAGGAAGTCAGCACACAGCAGATGTACCGTGCCAGCGACAACTACTGTAGGGGCCAGAAGGTTACTTCTTCCACTGATCGGCATCTTGCTTTGCTTGTCGGGTCTTAATTAAGAGTCTTGGAAGTGCAGCTTAGCTTAATCAAATTAAAAGGCAACATCAAAAAGAGGCCCAGGAAGCGGTCTTACTTGCTATGAAACCCTTTCGTTTCCCTTTTACTAGACAGGGCTGCTGCGGTGGCCTGACTGTGGCTCTTAAGAATCTTACCTTGGCAGCCTTGCCTTGCCTTGGCAACTTTGGTTGTTTCTCTATGTTAGATATGTTCTGTGATACCGGTCGGGAGCGTTGCGTTGTGTTGCGGAACCTTGAACCTGACGATGAGAAGCTTCGAGCTACCTGGAACGAATGACGACAACGGTATTATAGTATGATATTGTAATATGCACGGTCGTTCTTGATCGAGTGGATTTAAAATACGAAAGGAACGAAGCCGGTAGTCATTCGTAGTAGCGGTTTAGTAGGAGTAGTAGACAGGTCTCAAGAATCCATAATATCGATTTAGACGTATCTGTTTTTTTTTTTTTTTCGCCACTGGGAATGGAAGTCGATGAATCAATTGATTGATTCCACCAGATTCGGCGGAAAGGGAAGCTACACTCGGGTAGGTAGCTCGTCGCTTACATCGGTAAACGCCGCCCATCCCTTGCTGGCTGGCGCGGGCACCTACTACTTCCCATCTTATTTTCTGACCGGAGCGCGAAAGTGTCTATGTGTAGCAGCCAGGCTAGGGGAGACGAGGCGAGGGTTACGTTACCCAGGAACCTAATTAAATAAGATCCTTGTCGATTAAAGTCAGCAAAAGTCAATGGACACAAGAGAGAAGAAACTGATAGGAAATAGTAATCCTGACCGCCTGAGTGGTAGAACAAGCCAGCACACTACCAAGGTGACACTGTTTGCAGAGATCCTGCACTGTAGTACGGAGTAGGACGGAGTCTATCGCTCGAGCAGAACGATGCGTCTGTGCGATTATCCGATCTCTATCGATCGATAGGGTCCGTGTGTGGGAAGGTGGAGTGGAGAAAAAATGGGGACGCTTGGACGCCGCTGGACTACGCGGCTTGCGGCACGAGAGGAACGGTTTCGATGCCAGGACTACGGAGTCGCAGGTCGAAGACATCGGGCGGGAGGGGTTCCCATGCTTGGTTTAACCGGATGGAGTGACATGATCAGTCATTCGTCGCTGCGTCGTCCCGTTGGCTCCCCGTGAGGCTGGGGGTAAGGTAAGCCGGTGGAGCTCTCGAGCACGACGTCGTCGGCACGTCGTCATTGCTTGCTCAGCAGTCTTGAGTAGTAGGCGGAAGAAAACTTCATGGTTCTTCCTTAACTCGAGAGCATTGTTATTATTACTGATCGGGGCGCTCTGGTTAAAGCAGCTTGAAATTATTAAGCCCCTCTGACTCGGGTCTGACGTGCCTGGCCGGGCCCTCTCCCCGGCTGTCGCTCACCGTCTCCTTCTTTCTTTCTCTTCCTCCCTCGGGACAGAAGCGCCAGGGCGAAAGTCTGCCCGGCATCATTTATTATCCATCGCACAGCCCGTCGCTGCACCGCCCAAACGCAACGCCCGCGCCCCCCCTCGATCAATCATTCAATCAATCAACAATATGCGTGCTCTCCCGGGTTCCCGACTCCCTCTGGAGCAGTGACCGGCCCGGGCGTCGATCCTGGATCTTGCTGCTGGCTGCTGCTGTTGCCCTGGAGCGTCACTCCGCCGCGCTAAGTCTGTACCCCGTACAGTACATAGATTGTACCCATTGTCCAACACACCCGCACGCTCTCCGGGTTCTTTAACCCTTCCACCGCTACTTCCTCTGTCCACTGTGTGAGGCCCTTCTTGTTTTTCGGGGGAGGGGCCTGATACCACGGGGAGCGTGTGTCTCCACATGATGCAAAATGGTGAGCCCGTTTCGAGTGCGGAGTTCTAATGCGCGTGCCGTTCTTCAATCTCGAGGTTTATCTTCTTGTTTGCTCGAGTTGAGACGGGAGCATCACGCAACGACCACCTGCCTTCCCCACCTGCTCTGCCGACGGGCGCCTCGACGCCTGGACCTGTCGACAATTTATATTGGTCGTTGTTCGATTGGAGAGATTTGATCTATGTCAATTGACATTTCGAAGGCTAACACTCGTCTGACACCAGGGTTGCTGTCTTTCTCTCTTCTCCTCGCGTGACGACGGTTCCCCATATACAGGTGGGGTAACTCAGCAACACCATGCCGACTCTGCCTCTCGAGCCATAAATTCCGTTCCCAACGCCATCGTCTCGGGGTCGTCTTCTCTGCGCCGTCCTGCGACCGTGACAGGCGAAGACAGGACCTCGCGCATCACCTACCCCACCCGCCGCCGAGGTCAAACGACACACACTCTGCCGCTCAGTGAGCACTACAACCAGCCGATCCGCCCGCATGTCTGGCACAGCAAGCGCCGCACATGGACCCGCGCGCAGCTCGCCCGCGAGCGGGAGGAGTTCTTTGAGACCCGGGTGACCGGCCGACCGGAGGTCTGGGCCGCGCTGAACGCGGCGACTTCGCTGATGCGCGAGGGCGACTTTGCGACCGCGCAGGGTATCATCGATGCTGCCGGCATCACCGTGCCTACGGGCGATCTCTGTGAAGGCTGCTATGACGAGAGCGGAGCTCTGTACCGGCTCCCGCAGTGCATTGTGAGCGACCCCGAGAACGTCGTCGAGACGGCCTCGACAGATGTGCGAGGAACCGGGGATCTTGAAAGCGACGCCATCTATGACGGGAAGTTGGTGGACAACGCCTCCGAGGACGAGCTCATTGCCGAAGAGATCGAACGACGCAGAGAGGAGAAGGGCAAGATGAGTGAACGGGACATCATCAAGGTGAAAGCCAGGCTGAGCGATAGGGGCGGGCCTGATGTTGTCGTGTCGATCGGGAAGGGGCAGAGTGTGGGGTTGCTGGCTCGAAAGGTGCAGGCCGAGGCCGGGGTATGTCCTATATATAATATCTCTTTCGTCCTACGCGTCGATGGATCATCTGACATGTTGGCCGTTTTTGAATACAGATCTCCGGCAAGCAGCGCGTCCGCATCGCTTATCTCGGTAAAATCCTCAAGGAGAATCAAACATTGCTCGACCAAGGATGGAAAAACGGCCACGTCGTCAATGCCTTGGTCGTTCCGCGGCATTCGTCGTCGCAGCGGAGCTAGCCGTTGCCTCACCTTGTCTCGTCGACAAGTTTCTGTGACATCCGGCAATCTAACGAATTATCCTTCGATGACAAGCACAGGTTCTTTCTGTGCATGTGACAGAGATCGGCTTTTCCCCTGAGCGATTCTCCGTGGTAGAAGGATCGTTCTGGGAATTGCACACCAAATCCATATCTACCAGCGCAATGTCTTTACGACATTGAATCCTCACCGTCTTGTCTCAGGGCGGCTCTCTGATTCCTGTCTTATCATCTACGGCACTCATCTGGTATCATCCATATTTGAGTGCCTTGATTTCTTTCCAGTTCATACCGTTCCATCGAGATCGACCCGGCAGGCTCCAAGCCGCAGTCATTCTCGGACAGATGATTTCATTGTTCTTATTCTGAGAGTAAGGCGTTTCGTGTGTTTCTGAGCGTCTTTTGTCAACTTGCACAATACCCCAGCTGTTCTGTGTCTGCCATGTCTGGTTTATGATGATGGTGCTGTGTCTCTGTATCTTTTCAGCATTCCGCATCGATATTTTGGCCATTTGTCGGCGTCTGTGTCTGCAATATTTCTTTCCCCGATGAAAATCGCGCTTCTATGTTACACTTATGTATGTCCATCTATTGTTCTCCTACTCCTCCCTTCTGCTTAACCCCTCTCTGATCGCCAGATGTTTGCGCTCATCAAAGTGCTGTACATACATACCTAGCTCAAGCTAGCGACATGGTCCGAAATAGCTTTGAATGCGGAAAATGTGATGTGCTTCCAAGAAAAAAAAGATATTATTTACATATATCTGCAGTGTCTGTCCAGGTGTGACAGAGAGATGTCTCCCTTTTTTTTATAGAGGCACTCAAGTCTCAGGCTTGAATAGAAACCGAAGTCCTCTATTTGAGGACGTTTTACCCGATATATACCGTTGGAAGTAGATATCCATGAAGTCTCGCGTGCCGGAGCACAAACATCTACGGAGTATTAGATAGTTTTTCAGTTCTCCACCTTATCAGCGGGACCAAGAAGCGATGATCGATCAGCCAAGTGGACGCTAATCTTAGCGCTGCCGTAAGAAGCAAACAGCGCAAACATCTTGATGACCCGCCCCGGCGCGCGGGAAAAAAAGTTCTGGGACGGACGGGTGCTTTTTGATCGATCGATCGATAAAGAATATTGATTGATGATGACACTGTTGTGAGAGAGATAACGACATCCTCTCATTTTTTGTCTCCTTTCATATTTTTTGTCCTGGATTCTGCGATTTCGCCAACTGGGCCTTTTTTTTCTCCGCGGAAGTGGAAAAAAAAGGATTGTTATCTGCATGGCCTTGTAGGTTCGGTATCACGAGACGAGACTCGGCAGAACAGAACAAGAGCCGACCTTCTCAGTTTGACTTAGGAGGAGGAAAAGGAGAATAAGAAGAAGAAGGAGGAGGAGGAAACACCATGACGGACATGCAAAAGACCCCCTTCGTGCGGGAGCTGGCCTCGAGTGGTGAGTTTTCTTGCAAGTTCCTTTTTTGTTTCTCAGACGACAAAAGTTCCAGACGAAGACGAGAGCGCTCTTTTTTGCTCTCTACAACTATCTCCCTCGATTCAATTGAATTGCCTTGTTTGTCCTTTTTTTCTTTCTTTCTTTCCCACATTCATCCATTTCTGACAAGAGTGATATTATATCATATATAGACCGCCGCACCCGCGACAAAGCCCTCTCCTCCCTGACCCTCTACCTCCGCTCCCGCACCGACCTCTCCGCCCTCGACCTGCTCAAGATCTGGAAGGGCCTTTTCTTCTGCTTCTTCCACTCCGACCGGCCCCTGACGCAGCAGGCCCTCGCCCGCTCCCTCTCCTACGGCCTCGTCCCGACCTTACCTCGCGCGACGCTGCATCGCTTCCTCCGCGCGTTCTGGATCACGGTCGGCAGGGACTGGCATGCGATCGATCGGCTGCGGCTGGACAAGTATCTGTTTCTGGTGCGGTGTTATGTGGGGGTGGCGTTTGAGGTGTTTTTGAAGGGGAAGATGAACGAGGAGGGTAGTAATGGGGATGGTGATGACGCGGGGGAGGGGAGGAAGAGGAAGCGAGACTCAGAGGGAGATCAAGAAGACGACGATGATAAAGAGAAGGGGAGGAAGAGATCCAAAGCAGACATCGACACCGACACTGCCACCAACGACGACAACACGAAGAAACAAAAACAAAACCCGAACCAAAAGCAGAACGGCAAACCCAACAAAACTAAGCACAGCGACGACGAACAAGTCCCTGCCAAATGGACCGACCTCGAACGCTACCTCTCCATCCTCGAAGAAGGCCCCCTCTACCCGCTCAACTTCGACCCGGACAAGCCCGCCCCGCCGCCGGGCGAGGAGCCCATGCCGCACGGCCCGGACGGCCTGCGCTACCACATCATGGACATCTGGCTCGATGAGCTCGAGAAGGTCGTTGAGGTCGACGATCAGGCCGAAAACACCAACGGTGATGGTGGTGATGATGATGATGATGATGATGATGAATCCCAGGGCGGATCAACGCTGAAACCGAGACTGAAAGGCGACGTCCCCATGTCGCTCCTCCTCCGACCGTTCCGCAAGTTGAAAGAGCGCAGCCCGACCAAGACGGTGCGGGTCCGCGCCGGGGAGGTGCTGGATGACGAGCGCCTGGTCAAGTGGGGGTTCAAGCAGCCGAAGCGGGATTCGGATGATGAGGATGATGATGATGATGAAGACGATGAAGATGATGGATCTGAAGAGGAAGAGGAGGAGTGGGGAGGGTTTGATGATTGATTTCCTTTACATTCAACTGATTGATACGATACCATTCTGAGAATGTGTGGCGGATGTTAGTTCGGTAGTTATTGATACTGCTCCAGCAGTTGTATGTATGTAAATAAAAGGGCATGTTTTGCCTATTTCGTGAGATAGATTCGTTACAAAATTACATTTTTCCATTTTTGGAAGGCATCTGGTTTACAAAAACTCATATCACATTTCTCATTACAGGTTTACGCTCATCTCGACCGGCTTAACAGTCGCAGACTCTTCCCTCAGACGCCGGGATCGTCTGCTCTGAAAACAGCTACTGTACAAGGCCAGTCCCACTCCGCTGGCTTGGAAGCAGAAGGATCAGACCTTAACGAAACAAACGCCTTCTGCCGGGTATCATCACGATTCAGGACTCATAAAACCATCGCAAAGCAAGTGTTTCGTCACACCGGCCCCTTGGCCTCGTAGAGGTACCCCGACTTGGACAGCACCGTCCCGAGACCCCGGTGGACCTCCACCTGGAACGGCTCAAAGGGCACCTTCTCGCCGTCGACGCTGATGTATCCGTTCTTGCGGTCCTTCGGGATCAGTCGATACGCCGAGACCTTCCGGACCGTGACCTCGGGCATGTCGAAGAAGGTGCCGTTCTCCACCGCCGCCATCATGGAGAGGGAGGTCATGCGGCTGATGGTGCCGTCGACGGTGACGACGTCGATCAGCCCGTCGTCGGGCAGCGCGGCCGGGAAGAAGTTCGCGCCCTCGGACATGACGGCCATGTTTCCGGCGTAGAAATTGCCGAGCTTGTCGCAGTGGATGAGCTCCCAGTCCTCCGGGACAGGGTCCTGGACTGTTCCGTACTTGAGGGGTGGCAGGCCCGGCGGTTCGTTCGCCGCGTCTTCAACGCTGCGCTGGCGCGGTTTTCTCTGAGATTCGGCAAGGTAGTGGTTCTTGATGGCGTGCTTGTCGCTGACCTCGACCTTCACGGCCAGATCGCACGGGTAGACGGCCTTCGCCATGATACGCTTGAGGAAGCCATACGTGAACCGGTGAGCTCCCATCCACCGGAGGTGCTCCGTACCCAGATCCGAGTCTGCCACGATCCCGAAAGACTGCGACAGGAAGGAGAGCGTCCGCGTGTTCCCCTGCGTGATGGAAACCAGGTCCAACGGAGTCCGCAGCGCCTTGACGACCGCGAGGGCGGCCAGACTCACGCTCCCGGTCCCGAACAGGTTCCAACACATCGCGTTGCCAGAACCGCCGGGGATCATCGCCACGGCGACCTTGGCCAGGGCCTCTGTCGCGTTGGGCTTCTTCGCCAGCCCATTGAAGATCTCATATGGCAGACCATCGCCCGAGCAGGCGACTATCGCATCGTACGCGTTGATGTCGATCTGCTCCGCGATCTCCGTCGCGTGGCCGGCGTGCGTCGTCTCCTCCGCGTCGATCTCGCACCGCGCAGCGGCCAGGATCGGCTCCGCGTAGCGGTAGTACAACTTGGCGGCCGTGCCCTTGCCGCCGAACGGGTTGATCAGGACCTTGAGCCTCTTGTTCCGCTGCGCCTTGCCGTAGGCGCGGTCCAGCAGCTTCGCGACCCAGGCCTCGGCGCGGTCCTTCTGCTCCTGGTGGACGGGGTAGTGGAGCGAGGCGACGGCGACGTCGTGCTTGGACGTCGGCTCCGCGTACTTGATGGTGATGGCGTTCTGGGAGAGATCCGCCCAGAGGACGTTGTAGTAGTGGATGGCACGGGTGGTCCTGGGCTCTGCAGATTTCCCGCGGTCAGAGATGCCGCCTGTGGGCCCCGCGACCTCCCCGGACGGAGATGGAGAGACGGGGCGGTAGTCGTGGCAGAGGGAGCGCCTACTGGGTGCCAAAAAGCCGCAGCAGCCTCGGTGCGCCTTGCGCGCAAAGCTTTCATCTGGCAAGCGCAGGAGGTCAGCAACAGTCCATACACTGTAAGGAAACAGGACACAAGTACCTAGAACGACCAGGGAATCGCCCCCCAGGGTCAACGAGGCGTGCTTCCCAATGGCAAGGACCGCATCGCGGTCGGGAGTCTCTGACTCCGGACGTTCCGCGGCGGAAGAGGAAGAGCCATCCGCGAGCGGGTCGGAGATGGCATTGGAGTGGCCAACGGTCATCGTGCTGGCGTGGGCGCAGAGAGCATTCTGGGAGAAGGGACAGAAGAATATTGCAGGGAGGAATCTAGGGATCGCTCAGGGAATCAGGGAGAGAGGGGACAGGGAGAAGGAGGAAGCAGGACTTGCAGCGGCGGAGAAGCGCATCAGGCCAGGGCAGCAACGGAGCGCCGCGGAGCCTCAGGTGTTTGTTCCTGGCGCTGGGGAGTCGCTCACGTCACAGCAGCCCATGGTCGCTGCCGCGGCGGGCCGGCGGAAGCTGGACCAGGGCGACCGTTGCCGGGAGCCTGCTGTTTATACCTGGTTGTATCTGTTATGCGGTGTGCGCGATGCATCCGGGTTGCTGTGCACGCGGGGTTCCGGCACATCCGATTTCATGCCCGAGGCCTGCCTGGTTCGGTGGGCAGAGCATGGCGGAGTCGCAGTGGACGACGGGCCAAGACATCGTCGTGAAAAATCTCATGCCAAGATCCCGACTCCCGAGGCCGCTGATCCTGTTGGCGATGTCGATACACAGACCGATGGAGGAAAAGGCACAGGATCGCCATGTGGTCTGTGCCTGAAAACTCCGCGAGATCCGACCTGGATGCGCTCTACCGTGAGGCTTCAGGTTCTTTGTTCTCTGTCAAGCTAGGACATGCTGATATACACAATCGCACAGCTGGAAGAGCAACTCTAATCATCCCTATTATCGACAGCACCATGAACTTTTCAATATTTCCATTCGAGGACAGCCTCTACTCATCCGGTATAGCACAGCTGACTAAAGGACCATGCCTATCTAGGTACTAAATTCGCTAGCAACAAGGGGGATAAGATAAGATGAAGACAAACAGGCATCACAACGGGTCAAGCGGTTCATGCAGCACTGGCCTTCAGGCCTTTCAGGGAGCCCAGGCTCAGGGCTAGGCCCTGCGACCGGCTTCGTATCCGTACAAATCCAGTAATCGGCCCGTCCTCGCCCTCCTTCTCGATGCTCAGGTTCGCCAGTGCGTCCTCACCTGGACAACGTCAGCAGTGGTCTTTAAACGAGAAACAAGGGGGAAAAAAACAAAGGGAGAGGAAACATACCAAATACGCTCCGGGCATAGAGGTTGGCACTCAGGAACTGGCAGTCGCCCTGGAGGGAGGCTTCGGGCGTCAGACAACTCATGTTGGTGCTCTCCATGAGCTGCTTGAGGAACTCCCGCAGGCTCTTGGCCTTCGAGTTGATGTTGACCTTGTTCTCCCACTCGAACTCGGTCCACATCTGCCGGAACTGCGTCTCCGTGCAGTAGGCCGGCTGGATGTAGTCCATGATGTCCGCGTGCACGTCGTTGAGGATCACCACGTGCGTCTCCGTCGAGCTGGGTCCGTCGTAGACGATGTTGCCGAAGATCACGCCCGTGTCGGTCGACGACACCTTGATCGTCGCCTGTACGTTCATGAAGTCGCGCGGGCCGAGGTTCTGCGTCGTCGGGCGCTCGACGACCTTGAGGTCTCCGAGGGTCGCGAACTCGACCGACAGGTTCTGCAGAGTCTCAGTGGTTTGGTTGACCAGCAATACATCCAGCACGATATCGAACTGATGGACCTTGACGTAGGCTTCAGCGTACACCGGGTCGGAGAATCCGGTAAGCTGGACAACCCTGCTGAGCTTGGACGACAGATCCTCATGCGCCGAATCCCCACCGGTGGCCTTTGCGAGATCCAGCTCAATCTCGTCGGCGCCCTCACCGACATTCTTCCTGGCGAGCTGTCGGATGGGGATAGCGTCGTCAATCTGCACAGCAGTTTTGGCCTTCTCGACCGCCTCCTTGGCCGCGCGCTTCTTCTCTTCGACTTGGACCATCGCACGGAAGGCATTCTTGGTGTCCTCCAAGAAAGTGGTCCCGAGTTCCTTCCTTTCAGCGAATTCGGCAAGCGAACGCACGCAGGTCATGATTCTGTCCACAGAGTCCTCGTCGATCGGGGCCTTGACAAACTGCGATTGTCCAACACGGATAATCGAGATCATGATGAGCATCGCCTCGGCGCGAAGGGCGTTCGTCCGAGCGGTGTCCTGAGACACTTCGGCGTGGCGCATCACCAGCTTCGTCAACGTTGACGAGAGGACAGTCGCTAGGTAGTAGTCACCGTCCAGGATAAGCTGCCGCAATGGCGGCTTCTGGGCAGCCTTGACAGCCTCGAGCTTGGCGGCTGCTTGGCTAGTAAGAGCACTCTCGGTAGCATACGTGCCATCTGCCAGGACCTTCCTTGACCCCGTTGGTGCCGTCTGTTTAGCATGGCCATTGACCTGCTCCTTTGGAGCCGCATTCTCCTCGGGAACTTCGTCCAGCAGCCGCTGTTCAGAGGCCAAAATTGGGATCTCTCCGAGGCTGGCCCGGATTCGCTTCCAGGCTTCACGGATATCATTCTCGTCCAAGGAATACTCTCCGACAACCCAAAGCACTCCACGGTAGACCTTCCCGGCGCGTACTTCGCCGAGCGTGGAAACCAGGCGTTCGATAATTGAGGGTCGCAGCTTGGGGAACTTCTCCACGACCTCCTTGACGAAGGAGATTACATCAACGGCAGAATTGTTGTTAAAGTCCGCAATAAAGTCCATAAGGAGATCGACAACACTAGCAGCGATCTCGGAGAACTTGATGGCGCAGTGGTGTATCGATTGAATGAGAAGTTGACGGTATTCGCCAGTCTATCATCGCGATCAGCCAAAAGCGTGTGGGAAGAAAAAGGAGTCGTCCTCGACTCACCTTCTCATACTGCTCGTCCACGGTCTTGGCAAGCTCCTTCTTCAGCAGCATGACAACCTCCTCTACATTCTTGCTCGAAACCATTTCCAAAGCGATTCCAAGGGCTTTCCGTCGCACGTCAATGTCAGGGCTGGAAAGCACACGCAAGATCTCCATCGTCAGGTCGTCCAAGACGCCCTCATTTCGTCTTCTCAGTTGGTCGACCCTGTCTAATACAATGAGCTTAACGTTGTTGTCTGCCTCCTTGATGCTGAGCTCGATCAGTTTGGCAGCGGCTGCCTTGACAGCAACGGGATTGCTGGTGAGGGCGGTCAGAGATGTAGCAGCTTCGTAGACGACGGTGCTGGCCGATGCATCAAGAAGGTCGAAAATAAGACGTAGATATTTCGCCTGAAGCTAGTTAGCAATGAAATTGCCTTGCGCTTTGTACGGACGCCCCTTACCTTGTTCTGAGGATTTTGTACTGCATCCTTCCTGATGAACTCGAGTTCCGCAAGCTGAAGCAACTCATCGGTATTGGGTATGCTGTCAAAGGTGGAGCTCAGGTACTCGAGTGCCTTCTGGTGGCTGATGGACATAAGGGCCGCGAACGCATTGCGCTTGCAGGTGTGATCGGTCTCCGAGTCAAGGAACGTCTGGAGCAGCTCTGGAGCATCGGGAATAAGTGATTCGGAATGCTGGTAGATAGACGCGATGGCCCAGACGGCATTTTTGCGCACATAGGCATGGCGGTGTTCTAGGCACGAGCGCGCGGAGGAGAGAAGGGGCTCGAGGAGTTCGGGCTCGCGGAGCTTGCAGAGGAAGCGAAGAGTGTTGCCGCGCACGTATTCGTTGGGGTGTTGGAGGTCATTTCGGATTCCGTTGCTAGATGGACCCTGTTGAGTGGCCACTCGTCTGCATCCAGGGGCTTCATGCCGTTCTTACCAGACCAAGATCATCTCCTGCTTCAGCTTGCCATTGGCGTCATGCTTCGGGCAGATCTCGTAGTAGAAATACAGGAGCTTCTTCAGGGGCTTGCTCTTCGAAGGCATAACAAAACGGATAATGTGCATCAGGAGCTGGGGCATCGGGTCGCCGTTGAGCATAATCGTGATGATCTTCTTCATGGTCTCCACCTTCGACTCATCGGTGCCCTTTTCCAGCTGCATCTTGAGCTCCTGCACGGTCGGCTGATCAGCAGCATTGTCCTGGTGGACAAGGCTGTACGCGTTCTCCAGAAACGACGCCATGTTGGGTGGTTATTGACAGAACGGCCGATGCAAAGGGTGAGGGATGAGGAGCTGGATATTGTCAGTCTGTTTGGAATCTTAACGGCTGGGAAAGGGAGAAATACCAAAGAAACAGGCTCCCCTGGCTTCGCAGTAAAAAACAAGAGCAATCACAATAGGCCAACACCCCTCATCTACCTTATGTTCACCAGCGCACTCGTGGACACTCCGGAGGCCGGACGGTCAACTTGTCCATTTGCGCGGCGGCGGAGCGACTTGCCCGGAGTGCGTGGATGACTAAGCCATCTGGAACGCGACCTTGTCCGGGGGCGATCTTGTTCCCCACCCAAGCAAGTCGCGACCTTCCTCAAGCTTCTATCTTATCGTCCACACGTCGTTGACTGGCAGAGGGAGCGTGCTGAAGATGCCGTCGTCGGATCTTGCTGAACCTTTCTATGTCCGCTACTAGTAAGGCGTTACCCGTGGCCCAGGTTCCCTCAGCTGCTGACACTCCTGCAGCTCAGGTCACTCTGGGCGGTTTGGACATGAATTCCTAGGTGTGTACTAGCTGGAGACACCTTCTCCCTGGAGCAGCTGTTGACTATTACCATGCAGAGTTCGATTTCCGCGTCCTTGGCGATGGCCGCAGTGCCCAGGTCCGATACGCGAACAACTCCAACTACCGAAATGATTCCCTCATCCGCAAAGAGAGTAGGTTATCCAATGGATGCACTGGTCGTGCTTCAAAACTAAGTGGGCAACAGTGTGTGTCAGTTCCCTGATGATTCAGGAGGTCAAGCGCATCATCAAGGAGAGCGAGATCATGAAGTACGTCCTACGGATCGAACCAGATGTTGCGACGCCGTCCACTAAAGCTCCGAACAGGGAAGACGATTCCAAGTGGCCTCAGAAGAACAAGGACGGACGACAGGAGTTGGAGATCAGACTAGGCAATGAACACATTTCATTCGAGGTAATGCGCTTTGGATGCGATGCTTTCTGCGCTGCATTGGACACCAGTGACTGACCCGAGGTGGCATGCTGCGCAGACCGCGAAAATTGGCTCTCTAGTCGACGTGACTGAATCTGCGGATCCGGAAGGCCTACGAGTTTTCTACTACCTCGTCCAGGATCTCAAGGCTCTCATCTTTTCTCTCATTTCTCTTCATTTCAAGGTAATCGATGCCTGCGGCCGTTCATCTATCGAACCCTGTCTGACCTGCTCTCTCCTCCAACAGATCAAGCCTATCTGAACAGTCCCCTTCACGTGTCCTACAAATCGATGCAAAGGGTTGTATATTGGCGTTAGGTTCAGAGCGGTTTCCAGTGGGAAGGAGATACCTGTGTAGAGTGAATTGAATACCATGTCGTCTGGATGTCCGCGTCTGTATAATACTGCAGTGCTTCTAGAGTAGGACGTCCATGCTTATGTGAATATGACAAACGTGATCTGTAGCCATGTGTCATAAAGATAGATACGAGTGGCGCAGACGGCCCGGTGGAGTCTTTGTCTTGTTGGTCTTCCCCGCGATCGCATGACCGGCCAGACAACCTTATCCGTTTCGGGCAGTGCGTCGTCCCCCATCGTCACCGAGTCCAGCTCTTAACACATCGTCTTTGACGACAGCTCCTGTTCACTTTGTCTTTCTGATTTGGCACTGTGTCCCCTTGTTTTACTCGCTGTTCCTTCTCCCCTTCCGATGTTATCGCTTCTTTGATTCCCCTCCATGCCGACCCCAAGCGACAACACGCTGCAGCTGACGCCGACACCCTTTGCCGAGGACATCTCCGCCCGTACCACCTGTCCACCGGAGGTCGAAAGGGTCTCCTCGTGGAGGACGTCCTCGGAGGAGCAAATTGCCAATGCTGATGGTGCGGGGGATGGTGCGGTCTCGACCACCAACGCTGCGGCGCAATCAGCGCCGAGTCGACCGGATGGAGGCGTGGGAGACTCAGCTGCAGGATCCTTAGGGACCGAGACAGCCCCCGGTTCATCCAACAAGGACATGACACAGACCGAGGAAGATGCGGTGATTGGGACATTGAGTCCTTCCAGCCTTACTACGGAGACAAAAGAGGAGCAGCAGACTCCGGCGACCCAATCGTCATCGGTGACCGCAACTTCCGCCATGTCGGCGGCACTCAGATATGAGTTTTCCAACGTCCGGGTATGTTCACTCTGCAAGCCGTGATATCACCTTTCACTGACAAGTGGAAGCTATTTCCAAACCACACTTCCTCCTTTCTTCGAGCTGGAAGCAAATTCGTTGGCACCCAGCAGTCCGATCGTCAGGTCTACAACGTCGATGTGGAGATAAAACACGTTGACATGGCCGAGTCGTATCTCTGTGGTTATCTCCGCATACAAGGTTCGTTTTCGATTGTACGTCAATTGGCTTTCGGTGGAGTCGATGCTGAACTAGATTCGCCCTCTAGGCCTGACGGAAGACCATCCGACATTGACAACCTTCTTCGAGGGCGAGATAATCGGGACAAAGCACACCTTCCAGACACGCCATGAAGCATGGGGAGCGACGGAGAAGACCGATATGCACCACTGGGCTAGATTCCCGGCGTGGCGTCCGCTGGCTAAGCAGGCGAAGAGACCTGACTTCACCTACAAGAATTTCGCGCAGCGCGAGCACATCTTCATGAGGTGGAAGGAATACTTCCTCGTACCCGATCACCGGGTGAGGACGATATCCGGTGCTAGCTTCGAAGGGTTCTACTACATTTGCTTCAACCAGGTGGAGGGAACTGTCAGCGGGATCTATTTCCACGCTAAAAGTGAAAAGTGCGTGCCCGTCGCCGGTCACTTTGTCCAAACTGATAGTCATAGCTAACGTGCCATCATTTCCAGATACCAGCAGCTCGAGCTTAAACACGTCGATGACAGAGGTTGTCTTCCGGCAATCGAATTCCGATGAGGTCGCAAGTTTCTCATCGTCAATATTCTCAATGGACCAGGAGTGTGGTGCTTTCAGCGACACTGAAAGCACCAGCTTCCTCCACGAGTTTTGTATACCCAGGGGAGGATCTGAGCATGGGACCTTTTCTTCTTCTCTTCTCTTTTTTTTTTCCATTTCTTTCTGAGTTCGATCATCTATCGGACCCCGCTCTTCTTCGATGCGCGGCACTATGGGCTTGTGTGCCTGTCGTGGAGGCAGCTCGCATACCGTGGTGCATGCGAAAACTAGACTTTCTTAATCATGCCCTTTCTTCCTCCCTCTGATTATTTATTTATCAGCTATTTACGCTCATGATATCGACATGGACTGGCGTTGCTCCGTTAGGTTATGTCTGCAGTCTCATTTGCCGTTTCAAGCGCTGGGATTATTCATTCGCACAGGCCGAATTCTTCTCCAGGTTTCACTGCAAGTACTACGCCTTGCTGTTCGCTGCCCACTTTCGAATTGACTTTTTTCACATTTCACACAACGGTTTATAGCTTCATGTGCTTTTTTTTCTCCCAATGTCTGGCACGAAGCGCACTTTTTTGATTTCAAAAGAGGAGGACCTTCTCGGTTCTCTTATTCTCACCTCTTCACGGTTTGATTTCAACTTTTGTTGATGGATGATCTAACAGAGGTTCTGTGTATAGCTTTTTTTTTCTTCCAATGATGTCATCTATTGGCTTCTCGTATATGAACTACTTTCTATGAACACTATTCAGGGCCTATATATAGGACCGTTAGAGAACAGCAGGCGTAAGTTGTAAAAGAGGCTCCGCTCCAAAATTACTAGAAATGCAAGAACCCACAGAGACTTGACAACTAAAGGAGTGAGCACCACCTGTGAGTTCTCTATATAACATCCTACGACAGGAAAGGAACATCATGATTACCCTGGAGAACGGGGATGGATACGAACAAAAAGTATGTGCCTATGGGGTTTGTAACAAGCGGAATCAAACAAGATAAGTAAGTGAAGTCAAAAAACCCCCTGTCTCGGAACATACCTATATATACTCTTTCACAGACAATGCAAATGGGTAAAATTTACCTGTGAATCAGTATCCATGAATGAGGGATTTTCTCCAGTTGATTCAAGTTAGATATGCGCAGAAGAACCTACATGATGATATGCATCAGGTAGATCTATATTTACATATCACTCTACTTATATATATATATCTAATTTCTTCTGCCTTCTCGACACCAACATATGCCGTGTTACTACCAGAGCACTCTAAAAACAACAATCTTTTTTTTCTATTTCTATGCGCAGTACATAGCTAAAAGCATCCCGAGACCAGACCGTGTCGAGATAAAACATAACCCAGAGACTACTACTACAGCTTCAAAGCACACCTACCTACCTGGCCAACTACCCGTTTCGAGCGAGAGCCAGGCTAGGCCAAGCGAGCCAAGAACTTACACAAGGTACATTACTAGATAAGATCCCTTACGGAGTATTCGATGGGTGTACTGCAGGTATCCGTGCCTACTAGCAAATAGAGCTACGTTGAAATCAAAGACGCATAGGCATCTATCTGTAGTCGAAGCCGGGTACAGGTTAGACTAATCGCAGCGGAGAAACAAAAACAGAAGTAAATTATGAAAGTCAACCGAGACCGAGAAAAAATTCATTTTTTTAAATATTTTCCGTCATCATATTGCTAGCTAGGTAGGTGAACGATTTCGCCCACATCTTCCATCTTCCATGGTTATACGTTCTGCCCCGTGTCCGCTCAGGAATAAAAAAACATCAACAAAGAACATGTCGAGTCTATATACGGCGCGTACATACTCGAGGGCTGCGTATAAATAGCAAAAGGCCATGACAAAATATATAGATGGCTAATTTAGAGATGCCAGCTCCGAACGAAGAACGAAAAATATCGATAAACCCGAAATCAATAAAAAGAGACGGGGGTATCACATGCATTCATTGATCTGTTTGAGCGAGAAGCAAACAGAAGAATGAAACTGAGAAACCGACACAAGGCTGCGTCTCGACCCAGGTCGAGGACGATTTTATCACGCAAACCCTTGAGAGTTACCTTCAGATATAGGCGGAGGAGTTCTGTCGAGTGTTCATACCGGACGAGCCGCTCACACTGCCACCTCCGCCGTCGCTGCTGGGTGTCTGTGGGTCTATCACAACCTGCTGCCTGATCGACACGATCCACGGGTGTTGCAGCAGCTCTGCCGCAGTCGGCCTCTTCATAGGATCACGTTCGAAGCATTGTCTCAGGAAATCGATTCCCATGTCGCTGAGCTGATCGCGCGTCGGCAACTGTGGCTGATTCCCCTGAGCAATGTTGTACATGATCGCCCACTCGTTGTCAAGAGAGGACCAAGGCCGGCGACCGGTGGCCATTTCGAGGATCACGCAGCCCAATGACCAGATATCGACTGCTCCCTGGCGGTTGGCGAGCTTGGAAGTGTCACCTCGGATCACTTCGGGGGACATATACATCGGCGTCCCGGTCATGGTTTTCTGATTCTTACGCTGATACGGAGGCTCTTTGGGAAGAGGTTCCTTGGAGCCCTTGTTGAACGCGTCCATGCCAGCAACAGTCTTGCCCTGGCGGGCGATGACTTTAGCAGCACCAAAGTCCACATACTTGATGACCCCATTGTGATCGAGCAGTATGTTTTCGGGCTTAATATCCCGATGGACGATCCCGGACCGATGCAAGTACGCCAGTCCTTCCAGCAGCTGGAGGGCATAGACCATGATGACAGTCTCATCTTCGATGCGACCGTGCTCAAGTAAACTGGCGAGAGATCCACCGGAACAGTACTCCATGAAGATATAGACTTTGTCACGGTGCACTTCGATCCCGTGATACGAAACGATATTGGGATGGTCGAGAACCTCGAGAACGCTCATTTCATCACGGATCTGCTGGGCGATAGCTGGGATCATCTGGGGGTCCTGAAGGCGGATTTCCTTAACCGCCATCAGATAGTTGCTGTCAAGATTGATGGCCGCGTAGACAGATCCGAAGGTGCCACCACCGATGTACTGGCCCTGTTGCCATCGCAGAGTGACATTCGTCGCTGACGACGACAGAACCGTAAGGGATCTGTCAGCTTCGTTGGACCCTTCCAACACCCTGCCCAATGCTTGGCGCTTCGCATCCTCTTCTACCCTCAACTCTTCGATGACCTTGATGCATGCCAGACGCTGTTCGCGAACAAGTTTCGACGCTTCTTCGTCGCTAAGAACACGACCAGCGCCGATTTTTCGCGATCCTCCTCGTGACTCCTCAAGGCGCTGCTTCTCAGCCTGGGCAGCCAATGAGGATCTGGCGCCCATGATGTCAAAGTGAGAAATAAGGAGTGACATGCATCCGGCCACCTTAACTCTTAGAAGAGCAAACTGTGAGTCGTCCATTGAGAGAAGGTGATTGCTTGAGGTTATGACCATGGTAAACTCGAGCGCAGCAACGGCCCACTTGAACGTTCTGCGGTCAGCAGCATCACAATCATCGCAAATAAAGGAGATCCAGTCAAGCGCCAACTCAACAAGTTTTGCGCTATTCATTGCGCGTCTGTTTGGGTCCACATAGCTTGAAGACCGTTTACCGAACTCGGTTGCAAATGCGAAACAGGCCTGGACGAGCTCATGGTTCTCTATGCCCTTCTCCTTGAGCTGATTTCTAATCACCGCGACGCTGTCCATGATGGTCATGGAGAGCTTGAATAATATCTTCTTGATCCTGTTGAGCTCCGCATTCACTCGTCCAAGGTTTGCCCGCTGTTCAATAGTCACATCAAGCTGCATGCCAGTCAATTGTGCGAGTTCGTGTCGAGCATTGGACAGTCGCTGCTGCGTTCCATCCGCGACGAGACGTAGCTTTCCCATTCTAACATCCGTGGGCTGTTCCAGAAGATCCACTTCCATCTTCCTCCCACCCCATGCGAGTGGCCTCTCAGGACGGATCACGAGGATGTAGGGAGTGTGAGACGGATCTTTGGGTGTATCCTCCTCGCGAAAGGAGGTCCCGAGGATCGACTTAATATCTGCAGGCTGGTTCCACAAGGCATGATGCGCAATAAGATAGACACCCTTCTGCCCCACAGAATCATTTGACTTGACGAGAAAATGATCTGAATATAAAAGCGCCTCAAAGAACTCGTCCGCGATGTCTTCAGTGAGGTTATATTCCGTCGCATTTTCAAACAGCTGGCGTAAGAAGCGCGAAAACCGGTAAAGCTTGCGTTGGCGTACCCGCGTAGAATCCAGGACACTCTTGTAACGCTTATCCATGTCAGCAGGATCCTCATTTGGCCGAGCCACCAGCTCCCGTTCAAAGTGGATCATAAGGCGCTGAAGCGATTTAGCCGTAAGAGCACTATTAAAAAACAGGATTAGCCACCATTCTAGGATTTGCGAGGCGAAGCTGATTACCTGAATTGCTCAGCAACTTCAATGTCACCACCCTCCAGCTGCCGGCCAATTTCGTTGGAAAATCCCCATTCCTGCTCTAAAATCTCCGCTTCCTTGAACGTATTCTTGTTTGCGTTCAGCTTCCAGTTCAGAAGTCGGAAGTAATACTTCAGCGCATCCACGACGACAGAGTCGAAGTTCTCATCAATGCAAGGGGGGAGGTCCCATCCTGGTTCTGGCTTCGAGATTACTAGATAACGCTGTTTGATATCGACCGCAACCCTCATCAAGATCTGAAACTGCGATATCATCTGGTCGACCAAAATCGGAGACTGCTGCGCAGGATCCTTCATTTTCTTCGCGAAAGACAGACGCACGCGTATTATTTCCTGGATCAGGCGCGAGGGGAAATTAATGAGCGTCAGCAGCTCTTCGATGTAGGGAGGCAGGTGTCGTTTAGCAAACGCTTCTGCGTTTTCGATAAGCGTAGCTTTCGCTTTCTTGATAACTTCCCCAATGCCATAGAGCATGTTATGATCCCCTTGCAGGGTCTTCAGGCCGTCCTCCTTCATGATTCGGTCTAGGAACGAGCCATCATCGGAGAGATCAGTAGCAGCGGTCTTGACCCTTGGCTTGTTGAAATCGAGCTCGGGATTCCCTACCCAGCTTTGTAGGATTGCCAGCTCGGTGTTGATAAGCAGCGTCGTATTGTGCCATGCGATGACCGCGTCGCAGCTCGATCGAAACTGCTCGGAAGCAGTTCGAGGATTGGCAGCTTCCATTTCCTTCCGGGTCGAATACAGTGACTCAACTCGCTCGATCTTTTCAACGACATCCTTAACCTGCTCAACCGGCGATTTTCCAGTCTCCTTTTCGCCTTTAATTTCGAAATTGATGATATCCTCAATCAGAGGGCCGAGACCAGCTCGTGCCTCCTCAATGAGCTTCTTTTGTAGGGCAATACTGCGGCCGCACGTCCTTGCTCGGACTCCCAGCCAGATTTCGTTGTTCAAGGCACTGGACCTCTTCGGTTCCGTAGTTCCAATCAACCTCTGTTTCTCTTGCTTGACCACATCACCCTTCAAGACCGAAGCCAACATTGAATGCCATTCGAGCCGCTCCTGATTCTTCGGGTTCTTCAGTTCCTCTATCGTGGGCTGGTTATCGTTGTCCACCATGAACAGTTGGATATCGGGATCGTACGGGTCATCCTCGAAGGGCACCTCAGATGAAGGGGACGGTTCGTCCAAGTCCGAGTCCATGACCGCCATGTATCCCTGGCTATCCTCGTAGTGATGATACCATCCCTGCGTGTTCCCCCGCAGACGTTGGACATATGCCTTCTCCTGTGCCCGGTATTGCGCATTGGGATCGCGTCTAGAACCTCGTTTAGCCGAGGTCGATCGTCGACGCTCGCCATGGAGGTTGATAAACTGAGGAGGTCGTCGCTGGGGTGCGTAGGTGTTTGAGGGCGTCCGGGCGGGTCCAGATGGGCGCTGTGGTCGCAATTCCCGTTCGGTCATAGGTACTCCCTCCGAGGGCGCCATCTTGTCGAACGTGTTGGCGGCGCCGACGCTGCTTCCGCGCGGCCGCGGCGTAGAGCTGTTCGACCATGCGGACAGACCCGAGGAGCTCAAGGAGTGGCCGGGAGGAGGCGAGGAGGCTACATTAGTTGCGGTCTGCTGGACCTGGCCATCCACGTCTTCCCCATAGCTGGAAGGGGATCTCAGCGTATACGGCTGGCCAAAGTAGTCGTCTGACGATCCAGAGCCATCTGAATCATGGCTGACAATATCTCGGTGCTCCATAACCTGCGGTAAGCGTCCGTCGTCCCGTTGCTGCTCCATCTGGGGAGATGCTCGGCGCTGGGGATATCAGGAGCCGGGTCCGATTGGAGTTGTGGCGGTGCACGGGTGGTCCCTTATCCGTGGACGAATCACTCCGCACGGTGCGGCGGACGCAGGATCAACACCAGCGATCCCTACTCAGAACTCGAAGGATGTGTAGCAGTCTGGAGCACAGCGCAGGGCACGCAGAAAATGATCTGCTTTTGCCTCCTCGACACCATGCTGGTGCCCGAGTTCTTTGGAACGTTTTTAACCAGGCATCAGCGACCTCTGGAACTCTCTGGAAGTCGCGCCCCGTGACCTCCACCGCCTGAACTCAACTCTCTTGCTTGTCATCTGACCTCCACAGGACAGTCCGACGATGAGGAACAAATGCCCTGCTGCGAAGCGACACATCCTGAAAGGACGAAAAAGAAGGTGCTTAGCTACTTCTGACATGGCGCTAATTCAGCCAAACTTCAAATTGTATGATGTCCCGCAGCGTGTAGTTGCATCTCCAGGCCCAACCGTTTCTCGAATTTCGAAAGCTTCCTCAAGGCATCGACCTATACCAGTACACTGTTGAACAATTCCTGTTTCTGAAAGGGAAAGTGCTTGTTGCCAATACTTTATGCTTCAACATGTCATTGCACGGAGCTCCGTTGGGAATGAGACATAAACCCAGCTTGTCATGCTCCCCATCCTGATGCAAGCAGAGATGTTAGAGTTAACCTACTGCTAAACAGGACATTTCTATCCCGCCCAGCTCGAGAGTTTGACCGGAATTTGCAAGTAAGCATCCCGCAAGCAACCTTCCGATAGAACGACTCAGGCTACCTCCAGTCGTCCGAGTATTTGGACCTCTTGGCAGATGGTTCCCTATCGATCCGGCGGCTATGGCCCTCTGGTCTTTGTTTTGGTCTACACCAGAGTCCGTACTGTGTACTGCTGACCATTTGGATTCGAAGTGGGGAAGCCTCTGCACAGACTCTTCTTGCGGATCTGGAGAAGCGTCTATTTGGATAGATTATCAGCTACTCTATTCAGCAACGGCGCGTCCCACTCAGGAGGAGACTACTGCGTGCAGACACTCTCCATCTGTTGACGGGCTAGCGATCCGTAGATCGGATCATCTCTGCAGGTCTGGGGACTGTTATATTGGCACTTGGATTCCAGACATAGAGTACTCCGTACCACCGCGGAGCCGGCTACCCAGGAGAACAACAGTGTCCAAGACTTAGGAGCGCACGAGCTGATCATCCTATGGCGCGACCAAGAGATCTACTGCGCACTGGGTACTTAGTATAAGAAAAGAGTCTTGAATTGCGGTTTCCCGAAAGATGAGCAAGAAAGAGGATGATTCATTCCGATTGACAGTTCTTTTGCTGATGAAGTAGCTTTGGAAGAAGTCTCTGAGCACTCGGCGAGATCGATCTGCGTGTCTCATTCCTGCTCAACCATGAGTCAAACTGAGAGTTGCTTTCATGAGAACGCAAGGTATCTGTCCTCATCGCGGCCCCCAACGACTATATACCCGGCCTGTTACATCGAAGATGCACCCAGGGACTCACACAGTACAGCTCGTACTGTATAACGTGCTAGGCATCAATTTCCATCACAGCTGAGGCGCCGCGGACTGGTGGACATCTCTACGATTCTTTGACGGAGCAGGGGATGCCTCCAGGATGCCAAGTCCGAGGAGACCGGGATGCCGACACATGCTCCATGCTCCGGCCAATGGCTGTCATTATGCTTATCTCGTCGTTCTCGACGTGCTTGCGGGTCCTCAACGCCCCGCTGGGCCTTGGCGCAGCGTCAGCGGGGATGTCTTGACACCACGCCGGTAAGCGGCAGAACGCGTACCGTACGGAAATGGCGTTACGAACGGTCTCGGGAGGACTCGCGTCGCAGTTCAACTCGTGCCCGAGTGTTGTTATTTCATGCCAATGTGCATACGCAGTATCACACTCGTAGTTTCGGAGTCTGATATATGGTGTTCTTCGAGAGAAACGCAAAAGGCGCTCTCTGGATCTTCTAACCTGCGCACATGGGGCTCGTCTGAGCGTTCTGGATCCCTCAGCGGGGAACCACGAGGGGAGCAAGGCTACATGCAGTAGACACGCGACTTTTATGACGCGCGTCTATCTGTCTAGCGGCTGCTTTATATGGAGTACTCCGTATTGTGGATTAAGGCATGGAAGTGCGGTGGTCAGTTCCCCGGATCGCTGCCGGGGATCGGTGGTGGGACGTGTTCTGACATCACAAGCAGTAGTGGTCACTGTTCAGGATGCGTCAGACTCGTCCTTCGTGGACCTGACAACATGGCGATTCTCGAGTTGCCATCTGATGAGGCCTGGAAATTTTCCGGGGAGAGAATCATGCACTGCAACGAGACATGGATGGGTACCTACTACTTCGTACGTCGCATGCAGGAGGGCAACAGCAGCGTCGTACGACCAAGGGAAACAAAAGCAAAGATCCCTGGCGCATAGCACAGAGAGTTTCATCGCAAAGCTCCTCCAGAACTGCGACATAAAAGCGACTTGGGATAAGGGAGAATAATAATAACAATAATAAGAATGTGTTCCGAGAAATGAGCTGACAGGAGAAAACGGCGGCTGCTGGTTGGCTGGCTGGACAGAGATAGGGAGCGATAAGGCTGGCAGGCTAGAAGACCAGCGGAAAAGCATCAGCCGCAGACCCGGACGCTAGAAGCCTGCTTGCTCTGGTAGCGGCCGCACTACCGCTCGTAACGCCAGATCCTGACGATCCTTCAATCTGAAGGGAACCAGCAATCGACCGCCCAGTCGGGGACTGAGAGCAGCCGTCTGTGAAAGATTGCCGGAGTCCAAGAGTGGCATGGGCCCGCGGGCAGGCGAAAGCATATTTGCGGCGGTGGCAGCGTTATAGCTGGGCTTGGACCGGAGCTCAGAACCGAGGGATTCAAATCCCAACAATGACAGACGCCGCTATAAGATCAGACATGTATGCAACCTGCGGCAAAGAACGTGACCACGCGCGATGATATATAGCAGAGCAACGTCAGCCAGGTACGGTAACGGCCCGAGCGGCGTCGTGACCGGGCGTTACACGAGGCCTCCTTGCAGGGCGGCCTTGGCTGTGGAGAGGCGCCGTGCGGGCGGGCGGGCAGCTGCGGACGGCGCTACGCCGGATCGAGAGTCCGCCGCGCCAGGCGCGTCTCCCATTCGTCTCCCATTGGCCCGCTGCGACCTCATATCTACAGCCACTCTCCTCGCAGGCATCTCACGCCTTTGTTGCTCCCATTATCTCCTTCCATCTGTCAGCAAAACCAGCAATCTCCCGGCTCCTTTATCAGCACGGCTGCGCCTTGCCTGTGGTGGTGATGGTAGTCTGCCTGACGCTGTCCCCAGCATGGTCGACTCGGGCTGTGGCTGACGGGCGCTGGCGAGATCTCATGTCCATTGCTTGGGTCGTTCGGGACTCGTTTCCCTCTCGTCCAGCGATGCGCCTATCTATTCGCGGGAGACGGCCATGTCCCGGGACAAAGGAGATGTCAGCGGCAAATTGCTTGTATACAACACTCTCGTGTAACCCAGTATTACGGAGTGTTGACTTTTAAACTTCACTCCAGCATGACTCCACCCCCTTTGCCTCTCTCGAATGGCTTGGCTGCTGGAGATAAGACCAGCTATTATTGTCTCCCGCGCTATTATCGCCTAGAATCCATGGGTAGATCTTTTTACCCTGACATTGGGCGCGGCAGCGTTGCGTAGGTAGGAATGCGGCCCTCGTAACCAGTCTTGGGGCCGGCCACGCTGCATATATCTATTCGCCAGGGTTCCCTTTTGCAGGGTTCTTCTTCACTTTCTCCTCTCCGCCGTACATCACGTTGCCATCTCTCTCTTTGTCGGTTCTGTTCCTAAGTGTCTGATCTCCCCCTGGCTTGTGGGTTCGGGCTTCACTTAAATTACTTCGAGTGTCCCCCATCCCCTACCCCCGCTTTGTCCAGATCCCCTTGACGACAGGCCCTTGGGGTAGACATTCACAATGTCGGACATTCCAGACTTGTCCAATCTGAACTACACAGTCCTGGTACCGTACAATGGATCCCAAACGGGCGACGGTGGTGACTCGCTCACCCAAGATCTCAACGTCTTCTACAATGTCAGTCTTCTCGAATCAAAGCACCAATGGCACTGTTTTCAGCGGCGAAGGAAAGGTCGGCTAACTGCTGCGACAGGCGGGTGACATTGCTTGGGTCATCGTGGCCACGGCCCTCGTTCTGCTGATGATCCCAGGAGTTGGGTATGGACAGCAGGCATTTGCCGGATACTTCGGGCGTTTTGGCTGACAATGCGCATTCAGGTTCTTCTACTCTGGTCTCGCTCGTCGCAAGTCAGCCCTCTCCCTAATTTGGCTCTCGATCATGTCCGCCGGTGTGATCTCGTTCCAGTGGTTCTTCTGGGGCTACTCCCTCGCCTTCTCGCATACCGCCGGGAAGTACATTGGCGACCTCAGCAACTTCGGATTTAAGGGGGTCCTTGCTGTGCCTTCTGTTGGAAGCTCAAAGGTTCCAGACCTTCTCTTTGCCATATTCCAGGGCATGTTCGCTGCCATAACGTGAGTTTGCATTGAGATAGCCACGATCGAAAAGGGCAGGTAGCTAATGGTTTATATCAAGCGTCGCTCTTGCTGTTGGAGCCGTTGCTGAGCGTGGTCGCATGCTGCCTTGCGTCGTCTTCATGTTCGTCTGGTCTACCATCATCTATGATCCCATTGCTTGCTGGACCTGGAACCCAGCTGGCTGGGTCTACAAGATGGGTGGACTAGACTTTGCGGGGGGCACTCCTGTCCACATCGCCTCTGGTTCTGCGGCACTGGCATACTCTCTTATGCTGGGCAAGCGTCGTGGCCACGGCACCCACGAGCTCAACTACCGCCCCCACAACGTCACGCACGTCGTTATTGGTACCGTGTTCCTCTGGGTTGGATGGTTCGGTTTCAATGCTGGTTCGGCACTGAGTGCTAACCTCCGTGCTGTTATGGCTGCCGTTGTCACGAACCTGGCTGCTTCTGTTGGTGGGGTCACCTGGTGTTTGCTTGACTACAGACTCGAGAAGAAGTGGTCGACCGTTGGGTTCTGCTCCGGTGTTATTTCTGGCCTTGTCGCCATTACTCCGGGCTCTGGCTTTGTGCCCCCATGGGCTGCTGTCATCTTTGGCATTGTCGGCGGCGCCGCTTGCAACTACGGCACCAAGCTGAAGTACCTTCTGAGAATCGATGACGCTCTGGATATCTTCGCCGTTCACGGTATCGGTGGTATTGTCGGGAACCTTTTGACTGGTCTGTTTGCTGCGTAAGTCATACACATACCGTCATACATGCGGCCGGTAGCTGACTTTGTATTAAAAGGGACTACATCGCACATCTCGATGGCACCACTGATATCCCTGGTGGCTGGCTCAACCATCACTACATCCAGCTTGCTTACCAGCTAGCGGACTCCGTCACTGGCTTGGTCTACTCTTTTGGAGGCTCTTGTATCATCTTGTTCATCATTAACTTCATCCCTGGTCTGAGCCTGCGTTCTCCAGAAGAGGATGAGATAATGGGCATTGATGATGCCGAGATCGGCGAGTTCGCTGTATGCTCCCTTTGCTTCAGCACTGATCGCCTTTTCGAGCTGTCAGGCTGACATATATCCCAGTATGACTACGTCGAGATCACTCGTGATGTGATCAGCGGTGTCGAGAGCGAGTCCATGGACCGTGGTTCCAAGCACTCCACAACTCCCACCGACCGCGACATAGAGGCATCCAAAGCCTAAACGGGGATGAGACCAGTAGATGAGCATCGTCAGATGTGATTCATTTTCATTGCTCTCCAGGCCGTAGACTAGCGGTCTCTTCTCTCTTTGATCGTCAGTGTTCGAGACTCCGGATCGTCCCAATGTATAGTTACCACCCGTACTGTATTAACATAGATACCCTAATCTCAAAATATATTTGTAATAATGGCGGCGGCTTCTTGTTCCGACCCCGGATAATGAAACTGCAGATTTGGGCTTGTGGGGACCAGAGATGTCCCTGGCTACGTACAATGATACCCCACGTGTAGCATCTGAAGAGAGAACAAATTGAAATTTTGTGCGCAAACTTAGCATTACAAGTCGCAAAAGACAGAAGTCAGGACAGGCTGTGTTTGAGAGTCAATGCGTTTCGTCCCGTTGGTGGAGATGCTCGGAGGCGGTGCAGCTCTGGAGGCTGGAGATCGACTTCCCGCGTAGTTCAAAGGCAGCCAAGCTCAGGTCGGAAGCTCCCAGAAACATCATCAGCTCTCTCGAGCTTAAACCCCGAGCAAAGAAGAGAACCCCGCAAAAAGACGACTCCAAACGCAACCACGTCGCCCACGTCACTCTCACTGCCCCTCAACTTCCACCCATTGGATCTGATCGAATCGCATCGTGTTCATAATTTCCTTGTCCGCATATGGCGTTGCGGGACCCCGAGGACGTTCCGCCTCCTGCGCCTGCGCCGGCGCCGGCGCCGCTGCTGGCCAGCTTCCCGCAGGACCCCGCGGAGTTCGACAGCGACCCGCGGATTTCGTTCTCCAAGCTCGATAACAAATTCATCCTGGAGACGGAGGATGGGCAGGAGTACGAGTATGATCCGGGGCTGAAGCGGTGGATTCCATCGGTGGGTGTTGCCTCCCGTTGTTTCGGCCGTCGTTTTTGTTCCCCTTGCCAGTGCCAGGGGATATAGTTACATGTGAGGACGAGGCTAACGTCGCGCTTTGCGCGTCTATGCGCGCTCAGCTGGGGATTTTATAGGTTGATGATTCTCTGCTGGAGCAGCAGCAACAGGCATACAAAGTAGAAGGTGTGGATGAGAACGAGGTGGTGACGAAGCAACAGCTGAAGAAGAAGCGGAAACAACAGGCCAATGCAGAAGAGGTGAGTTGGGCGATGGGTTGAGCTCTAATAGCTCCTTTTTCTTCAGTTCTATTTCTCTTTGTACTGTAGCTATTGTGAACTGTACTGACGCAGATTGCGCGCCACAGGAGAACCAAAAGCCCAAGAAACAACGCGTCAACACCGCCGTCTACGTCACTTCCATCCCCCTCGATGCCACCGTCGAAGAGATCCACGATGTCTTCTGCAAATGCGGCGTCATCGCGGAGGAGATTGACAGCGGCAGGCCTCGGATCAAGATGTACACGGACGAGCAGGGCAACTTCAAGGGCGACGCGCTGGTCGTGTACTTCCGGCCCGAGTCCGTCAATCTCGCGGTGCAGATGCTGGACGAGACGGACTTCCGGCTCGGCGTGAAGGGGCCAGACGGCCCGATGCGGGTGCAGCCGGCGGACTTTTCGTTCAAGAGTCAGCAGGACGTTCCGGACAGGCCCAACGCCAGAGACAAGAAGAAGATCATGAGGAAGACGCAGAAGATGAATAAGTATATGATCCTTTCTCCTCTGCACAGACAGTTAATTTTCGAATGGTGAGTGGAGGAAGTGATGCTAATCTGCCCTGCTATATATAGTAAACTGGCTGTTTGGGACGACGATGACGTGTCTGCCATGCCGGAAACCAGCTCGAGATGGGAGAAGGTTGTTGTACTGAAACACATGTTTACTCTGAAAGAGATAGATGTATGGATCCCTTTTGTCTGATAGTTGGATGGTGATCTTTGCGCTGACTGTGCCTGCAGGAGGATCCGGCCGTGATCCTTGATATCAAAGAGGACATCCGAGAGGAGTGCTCTAAGATCGGCGACGTGACCAATGTCGTGCTCTTCGACAAGGAGCCTGAAGGCGTTGTCACTGTGCGGTTCTCGGACCCGGAGGCCGCAAGGCAGTGCGTTAGGGTGCGCATCCCCCTTTCAATACACACACCTGTGTCTTGAACAGATCAGATTCAGGGTACTGACGTCTTGCGTTCCAGATCATGAACGGCCGCTACTTCGCCGGGACCCGCGTGGAGGCGTACATTGCGGACGGCACCGAAAGGTTCAAGAAGACCAACGACAAGCGGGCGGCGCTCGAGGACGCAGCCGAGCGCGGCGTGGACGCGGAGCAGGACGAGCACCGGCGGCTGGAGAATTTTGGTTCCTGGCTGGAGAGCCAGAGGGAGAGCGAGAGGATCGTCGAGAGCACGGCGAAGTAGGCGTGAGACCGTCGAGTCCTCTCCGCAAAAATTGCGTGTCTGTATTTCTAGCATTGTAATATTGGGATGTTGGTCTGTGGTGCGAGGCACGGTTCGGACTCTGGGAGGGCCCAGATGTCCCGGGTTATCTTTTTGTTATTGGATATATGATACACCTCCATCCGGGGGGAGTGCAACTGGGTCATGGGGAAATTGGCATCTCTATCTACTGTCTAATGATTACTTGCTCATTCATGTCCTCTTGTTAACATGTACTGTCCATGAACGGCATATCCTGGAAGCTTCTGTTGGTACAAGCAGAGTCTCAAAGATCACCTGCAACTAGACATGTGACTGTCCTAGCCCTGTGGGGTACGGCCTGATGCCCGGTAGATCGGCTTGTTTTGTAAGATGAATAATGCGCTTCGCTGGACAAGGGCTTTGTTGGCTTGTGCTGGGGCCTGGGTAGAACGGAAGAGTCCACGTGTCCGCAACACGTGTGGGCAGGGCGACAGCATGCGGCCGAACGCAGCATCCCTCCCTCTGTACGAAGGAGTCGAGGCTGCTCCCGGCCGATCCTGATGCTTCAGGAGAGGCTCCTGGACGGTGACGATGGAGGTGTGGAAAAGAAATCCTCAGCGACGAGGGTTCGCGCCGGCGTGGAACGGCAGCCGACTGGTCCCGTGACGGCGGTGAGGCCGTGGCCCCATGCCCCCTATCGCGGGTCCCCTTGACCACCGGCGCCCGCACAACAAGAGCCCGGCCTCGTCCTCCCCGTCTCTCTTCTCCTTCTCACCGCTCACCTCCATCCTTCCCTCCTCAACCCTCGTCTCTTCTCATCCTCTCTCGTCCTCCCCCGTCCTCACCGTCGAGAGCCGCCCTCCGTACTCCCTTTTCCAGAGCCTCTACCCCCCAGAAACACCGCCAAGATGCGTGAGATTGTAAGTTTGTTGACTTTGCTTTCCCCGGACGCGTCAGGGGGCGTCCCGTTTTCTCGGGACCCCCAGCGTTGAAACCCCCACCCGTTTGCACAGCAAACTTCGAAACGAAACGCGCCGCTGACTTGTTGCTTTCTCTGCTCGACAGGTTCACCTCCAAACCGGCCAGTGTGTAAGTCTCGACTCGTCGATATCGGTTTCCGTTGGGGTTGTTCTGTTTGGGTTGAGGCTAAGACTCGGGTATTGCTGGTAACAGGGCAACCAGATTGGTGCCGCATTCTGGTACGTCGACGACGACGACAACAACAACAACAGAATCTGCAACCCACGAGCCATCGATGGTTGCGGTGATGCTGGAGCAACAATGCGTGCTGACTCTGTTACAGGCAGACCATCTCCGGCGAGCACGGTCTCGACGGCTCCGGACTGTGAGTGGACGCGGTGTTTGGGTTTGCTTCCGAGAATCGACCGTGGCTGACAGCGGGATAGTTACAATGGCAACTCGGACCTCCAGCTCGAGCGTATGAACGTCTACTTCAACGAGGTCTGTCGAACCGCAGTTCTAGACTCGATGTATGCGCTCAAGTGCTGATCTCCGACCAGGCCAATGGCAACAAGTATGTTCCTCGTGCCGTCCTCGTTGACCTCGAGCCCGGTACCATGGACGCCGTCAAAGCGGGTCCTTTCGGCCAGCTCTTCCGTCCCGACAACTTCGTCTTCGGTCAGTCCGGTGCTGGTAACAACTGGGCGAAGGGTCACTACACCGAGGGTGCCGAACTCGTCGACCAGGTCATCGACGTCGTCCGCCGCGAGGCTGAGGCTTGTGACTGTCTCCAGGGCTTCCAGATCACCCACTCCCTCGGTGGTGGTACCGGTGCCGGTATGGGTACCCTCCTGATCTCCAAGATCCGTGAGGAGTTCCCCGACCGGATGATGGCCACCTTCTCCGTCGTCCCCTCTCCCAAGGTCTCCGACACCGTCGTCGAGCCTTACAACGCTACGCTCTCCGTGCACCAGCTCGTTGAGCACTCTGACGAGACCTTCTGTATCGACAACGAGGTATGGAAGGTCAAATGCATCTGTCTTGACTCTCGAGATGCTGACTTGTGCAGGCTCTGTACGACATCTGCATGCGTACCCTGAAGCTCTCCAACCCCTCCTACGGTGACCTGAACCACCTGGTTTCGGCCGTCATGTCCGGTGTCACCACTTGCCTGCGCTTCCCTGGTCAGCTCAACTCTGACCTGCGCAAGCTGGCTGTCAACATGGTTCCCTTCCCTCGTCTCCACTTCTTCATGGTCGGCTTTGCTCCGTTGACCAGCCGCGGCGCCCACTCCTTCCGTGCCGTCACGGTCCCTGAGTTGACTCAGCAGATGTTCGACCCGAAGAACATGATGGCCGCGTCTGACTTCCGCAACGGCCGCTACCTCACCTGCTCTGCCATCTTGTAAGTCTTTTGGCGTTGCCGTTCAGACACGTTTTTTTGCTGACTTGTTTTAGCCGTGGCAAGGTCTCGATGAAGGAGGTTGAGGACCAGATGCGCAACGTCCAGAACAAGAACTCCAGCTACTTCGTCGAGTGGATCCCCAACAACGTCCAGACCGCGCTCTGCTCTATTCCTCCACGTGGTCTCAAGATGTCCTCGACCTTTGTCGGCAACTCCACCTCCATCCAGGAGCTGTTCAAGCGTGTCGGCGACCAGTTCACTGCCATGTTCCGTCGCAAGGCTTTCTTGCACTGGTACACTGGCGAGGGTATGGACGAGATGGAGTTCACTGAGGCTGAGAGCAACATGAACGACCTGGTCTCTGAGTACCAGCAGTACCAGGATGCCTCCGTCTCCGACGGTGAGGAGGAGTAGTAAGTCACCCGTATTTGTTTTTGCTCTGACATACATGCTGACAATTGTCTGCAGCGCCGAGGAGGAGGCTGTCGAGGGCGAGGAGTAAATGCCGTCGCTCTGACAGAGTCCGAGATTTGCTCGCTGTAATACCCCTGTTGACGCGTCCCCGCATTCTGCTCTTTTGCACCACACTACCCAATTTGTAATCGAGCTGTGCGTGTTCCTTTTCAGCAATTCTGCGGGGTCGGTCTTTAGTAGTACAGAACTTGTTGAAATCGAATAGCACATAACTCAACGGACGCATCTAGCCCCCTTAATGCCGACTTGTCCTGTGACGCGTCGAGATTCTCTTTCTACTCAGCCGAGTTTTTAGAAAAAGGAACCCCAGATAATCCAGTTTAGTAATAATTCATCGACCTGTATAATTTGTGCTTTTACAACTTGTGAAATGTCTTTTCTTAACGAGGTATGCCGTTGTAACAGTCTCGTGAACGACGGCTCCGTTGTCTTTTCTCCTTATCTAATGCCCTGAATATTAAATTGAGCATTTGCCTTCTTCTTTTACGGTCCATTTTGAGTCATTGGCCTGTACCGTACAGATACGATAACCCACTGTTTCGTCCAATCGGATCTAATTCCCCCGTTTTCGTCCTTTGCTTCCTGTTTTAGGTGCCCGTTGACGGTCTGCATAGTGCTCGTCGCTCATCTGTTACTCGGATACGTCACGGCCGTCGGCCCCAGGAATTCCTCCTTGATGGCCCTCATGCTGACGAAGCGCGCGAGCAGCGACATGCTGCCGGCCTTGTCGTTGGTGCCGGACGCGCGGGCTCCGCCGAACGGCTGCTGTCCGACGATGGCGCCCGTGCACTTGGCGTTGATGTAGAAGTTGCCGGCGGAGTGGCGGAGGCGGTCCTCGACGAAGCGGACGGCCTCGCGGTCGCGCGCGAAGACGGCGCCCGTCAGCCCGTAGCCCGAGGTCGCGTTGATGACGTCGCAGATGGCAGCGAGGGCGTCGGGCGCGGCGTCGTCGTAGATGTGCACGACGAGGATGGGGCCGAACAGCTCCGTGCTGAGCAGCGGGTGCGTGACGTTGCGCGTCGCGTAGATGGTCGGGCGGATGAAGTACCCCTTGGACGAGTCGTACTCGCCTCCGGCGAGGAGTTCCAGCGCGGGATCCGTCGCCGAGTCGTCGATCACCTTGGTCAGCTTCCGGAAGGCCGCCTCGTGGATGACGGGGCCCATGAAGTTGCTGAAGTCCTCCGGGTCCCCGATCCTCAGCTTCTCCGTCTCCCGCACCAGCAGCGCCTTGAACTCGGGCCAGACCGACCGCGCCACGTACGCCCGCGAGCACGCGCTGCACTTCTGCCCCTGGAACTCGAACGCCGCGCGGATCGTGTTGTACACGGCACTGCTCACCTCCGCGCTCGCGTGCACCAGGTGGAAGTTCTTCCCGCCCGTCTCGCCCACGATGCGCGGGTACCCCGCGCGGTACCTGCCCTCCGCCACCCCCGCCGCGATCCGCCCGTACAGCGCGCGGAACACGGCCGTCGACCCCGTGAAGTGCAAGCCCGAGAAACTCTCATGCTGCAGCGCCGCGCCCGTCACCTCCTCCGCGTCCCCGGGCACGAACTGGATCACCCCCGGGGGCAGCCCGGCTTCCGTCAGGATGGACAGCGTCAGGTAGTTGGCGGCCATGGCGAAGGGGGAGGGCTTCCACAGCACCACGTTGCCCATCAGCGCGGGGGCCCCCGCCAGGTTGGCCCCGATGGCGGTGAAGTTGAAAGGGGAGACGGCGTACACGAAGCCCTCGAGGGGGCGGTATTCGACGCGGCTGGTCGTGTCGTTCTTTTTGTGAGCGGAGCGGAGCGGAGCGGGGCAGACAGCGGAGGTGAGAGGGAGGGATGTATCACTACTCACTTCCATACTCCGGGCGTGTTGTGCACCGGTTGCTGCGCGTACAGTTGCTCTGCGTATTCGACGTTGAAGCTATATTAATCATAACGTCCACCGGAGGTGAACTTCCCGTTAGCAGAACCTTTAACACAATTACCTGCCCCCCCTCTTTCCCCTCCCCTCCCCATATAGATATACAGAAAAAAAAAGAAGGAAGGCATACCGAAAAAAATCACACACCTCCGCCGCGGCGTCGATCTCCGCCTGCCACGCGTTCTTGCCCTGCCCCACCATCGTCGCCGCCATCAGCTCGTACCGGTACCGGCGGCTCACCAGCTCCGCGGCCTTGAGGAACACCGCCGCGCGGTCCACGAACGGCACGTTCTCCCACTCCCTCTTCGCCGCCAGCGCCGACTCGATCGCCGCGCCGACGTCGGCGCTGCTGGCGTTGGGGTAGCGCGCCACGACGGAGGAATGGTCCGCCGGGTTGCGCTGCGTCTGGAGCGTCGCGGTGCGGATCTGCCGTCTCCGTTGGACAACGGATTCATCTGAGCTTGGGATCTTCTTCTGGATCTGGCCGTAGTGTCTGATGGCAGCAGGGGAAGTAGGGGAGGAAGGGAAGTTCGCGTCGAGGTAGAACGCAGAGGCAGACCCGGACGGACGTACCGCTTTCCCGCCCACCACGACGGGGACCTCGATCGGGGTGGTCTTCTTGAACGCCGCGATCGCGGCCTGCAGCGCCTCGCGGTCGGGCGAGCCGGGGGCGTAGTGGTTCTGTTGTATATATCCACCTCCTTAACAGGTGTACCCATGTATATATACATATAGATGTGGAGTATGTATGTATATGTATGTATATATGTGTATGGGGATATATATATATATCGGTGGTGTGGGCATAGGGAGGTAGGTAAGAATAGGTATGTATACATACATTCGGCTCATTCCTCGCCGGGGGCACCTTGAACGCCGCCAGCGCGGTCGTCGCCCACAGCGGAGATGTGCTGGATAACGTCCTGCGGGGAGTAGCGGTAAATGGACATGATGACAATGACGACGACGAGGTCGGTAGAAGCGCTAGTTTCCGGGGGTTGTATGCGTGACTGCTTCGTATTATTCCTGGAGAGATCTTGGGATTGAGATTGCGATTGAGGGTGGTGCGGGATGGCATATTAGGTAGGTAGGTAGTTCTATTTACTAGGTAGTGCACCTAGTTCGCAGGATGTAAAGAGGAATAAATGGATACAGGCAAGATAAGGGCTTCCAGCATTGACTGACTAATTGATTTATTGTGATAAATTGGAAGTTGCATGCTATGCGTGCATGAACGATACATGCGGGTATATGAGGTAGAACCGACTGGCTGGACAGTGGGATCCGGCCGGGTGGGTATGGAAGCATAACTACTACTCCCTCGCTACGTCAGCGTCGCTGTCGGCGGAGAGCGGGCGGGAAGTTTATTGTCTGTCGGGTAGGTTTGTATGTACTAAACAGTACGTGCATCATCGCATGGTGTGTATAGAGTGCCGAGATCTATGGGGAGGCGATGCTGTTGTTTTCGGCGTTTTCTGTTGGTTTGTTTGGACGTTACTGTGTATGGATCTGCTAATGTGAAGTAGGTATATCCAAGTCATTGATCTCCAATTGACTACCTTAATTAGATCAGGTTACGTCAGTATCCGAAAATCTGCTAGCTAGTGAGCTTCGCTACCAGCGAGCCTGAAGACCCCGGACATGCATGGGCTGAAATATGTAGGGGTATCCGGAATGTAGGTATCCTCAGCAGGGGTAGAGTGGATTATCTTACCCCCTTGCTTATGGCTGCCGTTGATGTAGATAGCCTTTGCGTGAGGCGTGGTGCCTAGCAGAAGCAATAGGAGGTGTTATGTGTTTTTTTCTCTTGCAATCATATCCTCTTTTTATGCAACCTGTATTTGAACCTTCACCGTAACAGCCCGAAATACGACCGGAATGACCTTCTTGAGAGGTAGTAACTAGGCGGATCGTTGAACATCACAAGTACCTAGAGCATCGGGTATCATCAAGTCATGCACGTGACTGTGGTCATGATATGCTTTTAAACATCATCATGCAATTGAGGCGTAGTATGAAGAATGATACAATCGTCAGTGGAAAGGACATCCACCGGTCCTCTCCCTGCGGATGATCTCCTTCTGCCTCTCCAGATACTCCCGTCCCTTCCCTTCAAAGTACTTCGGCCCCACGTCCGGGATGCTGTACCCCTGCGGGTAGTACTTGTCACCCTCGTCCCCGGGCAGAGGCTTCCCCAGGGCCCAGGTGAGCCACGCCGTCGGACCCCAGCGGTTCCAGAAGGTGGGCTGGACGTAGTACGGCGCGGCCTCCCAGCAGGTGATGAAGATGCGGCCGTGCTCGTTCGGTTTTTCCGAGAAGGAGACGCTGCGGAGGAAGTATGGGCGCGGGAGGGCCAGGTAGCGCAGAAAGAATTTGCGGATCGCGAGTAAAGTGGAAAAGACCCTGGCGTAGGATTGCGGTGGTGGCTCATATCTATATCTATATATATATATATATATCAAGTCAGCAGGACGTATCGTACTACACCTACCTGCCAACACAGATGAGTTGGGTAGACTCACAGCATCGCCTTGCGCAGACGATCGTCCATCATGAACGAGACGAACTTCAGCCCTATATGCTTGAGCGGCTCTGGCAGCATGTATACCAGCACAGCCGTGGTCTGGTCGGCGGTCTCCTTGTTCCTCTGGTCCGGCACCATGTTCTTGACCTCGTACTCGTGGCTCCAGGCGGTAATCTCCTCCAGCCAGTGGAGTCCGTCGCGGAAGCCGGTCTTGGAGGACGGCAGCGCGTCGTAGCTGATCCCCATGGCGTCCCCCACGCTCTTCCAGAAGGTGCCGAGCGCGCACTTCTCCAGGTCACTGAGCTCGCGCCATTCGTAGGCGGCGATGAACCGGGTCGGCTGGACCGCGAACAGGCTGAGCGTGTAGAGCATGTCGTCGTCGAGGATCTTGCCCGACGCGCGGTACCCGCTGTGCAGGTAGTTCATGCGCGCGATGGCGCTCTGGGCCCGGTCGTCGGAGGGCGCATGGCCAACGAACTCCCCGATCAGGGCGGACGTGTCCGAGTAGCGCTTCAGCGCCGTCCGGGGGTCCGAGAACTGGGACGTCTTGGTCAGGAGGCCCGAGATGGAGGGGATTCCGTACGTCTGTGATACAGATCAGAAACATCAGCCAATTGATCCAAGTACACATAGCAGGGGAAGAGATAGATACCCTGAACAGCGCGAACTGCAGAGACTTGGTGTACATGAAGGGGAACTCGAGCTGCGCGATGACCTTCTGGATCTCCCACGCATCGTCGTTGGTCATCCGGGCCATGGACTCGCGCGTCGGATAGCGGTACTTCCTGTGCAGGCTGCGCAGCCGGCGGAAGCGCAGCCACGACACGAGGGCGGGATAGGCGAGGAAGCCCAGCAGCGCGCACTTGGTCAGCAACTGCTGCGATGGAGCGTTGAGAACCGTCCTCACGGCCTCAGAGAGAGGGTTCTGCGGCCCCCGGAGCGCCTCGACCAGGTAGCTGGACACATTTTCCATGGCTGCAGGTCTGTGTGCGGGGTACCAAGCAGTTCAGACAGCCAAACCGTCACGGCGGGCTGAGTGATGGAAGAGAAGAGGGGACAAAGAGAGGGTGAATGGAGGGGAACGGAGACGAGCAGCCTCTCTCAGAGGCTCCTTATATCGAGCAGCACAGCCGAGGACAAAAAGACGAGCATGATGCCCGCCTCGACGAGCGACACGCGGCGCAGCGGCGCAGTTCCCATCGCTCCAGATCAGGATGCCGAGGACCACCGCTTCGTGAACGAACACAAGCAACATTGTCGATCGATTGGCCCGGACGGGAGACGATGGTGCACCCCCTCTGCTTTAAGACTCCGCCCATCAGCACAAGCACGCCGTCATCACCTTATGCGGACGGCACCTGATGCTTTTCGATGGATCCTCGATACTTGCAGATATGCAGCGGCAGCTTGATCGCCGCTGTCCACCGGATGCAGAGCACCCGGCTGCGCAAAGTCATACCATGAGAGACCTATGGCTCTCCTGCATCCTGACGGATAAGAACTATTTCAGACACGACCTGTTACAGCTACAGAAGTTTTTAAATTTTTTTAAAAAAGGATATCACTACGCATACATGAATGCGGAGTACATGAATTATATCAAACAGACCAACAGAACAGAACACAGGCAATCGATTTCATCTAATTTCCCCACGCCAAGAAGAGCGGCAGCAATGTCGTTAGTATCAAATATACACGATCCGAACAGTGCAAAAACAACATATTGGTCGTCAAGTCTTCTCAATTTCCCTTCCTATCTAGTCCCATCCATCATCCATCCACCAACCAACAGAATCCACCCTTAGGATACCGAGCCAAGACGAGAAATACCGAAATAACCGAACCCAAACCAAGCCAAACCACACCAAGCCCAAACAACACTAAAGCCAGCAGCCAATTCCTATTTCTTTGTGTTTCAGAAGGTATCTATCTATCTAGGTGGTCTATTTGTTGGTTGGAAGCACCGTTGGTCTGTCTAGTCCTAGTAATACACAAAGAGAAAGAAGGATGCACACCCTTTCCAGTCAACAAGCAGCATAGGCGAAAAGAGAGCAAGAAGAAAGAGAATGCATGTGGATGCTCCTTCTCAGCAGACAGACAGCTAACCGACAGCCAAAAACGGAGACTTCAATCGAATACTCCGCAACGCACACAAGAGACGGACGGGGGTATGTTCAAATTAACGCCAAAACGGACTTATATATGTACAACGTATGTAGTGATAAGTGGACGCGAGTAAGAATTCCCTCACGAAACCAAGGCGGTTAACACGATTGGTTTCCCGCTTAGGGTAGGCCCTAACCTGTGTGCCAACGATAAGCGGGCACTAGCAGGCCGTAAGTATTAGAGGACGCTCGAGATTCCAAAGGAACAAGAGAGGAAATAACTAATCGGTTGCGCCGACCTCCATTAGCACCCGATCAACTATGATGAAACCAGACCGGAAAGAGTATCCAACTGCATACACCATACAATACGCCAAGAGATAGATAACCGGCAATGAAATTCAGACCGAGAACATTGAATATGAATTTGGAGGAGCGTCAAGGTTGCACGGATCATATAACTGAATCAAAGGCCCGTGGGAGGGAAAGCTTGTGGCGAGGGGACAGACGCCCGATCGCTCAACAAGCCACGCCTGCCAGCACTCAGACCGATCTTTCGCAGTTGGTGAGGTGAGTTTAGCTTGTCCTTATGGAATCGAAACTAATCCCCGGAGAGAAGGGTGAAGATAGAATCGAAAGCTGTTGAGCGCAGAGACAGCATGTCCACGATCCAGAAACGTGCGCTTAATGCCAAACGATTTAGATCGCTAGACAGCGTCAAATTGCTCAATTGACGACATCGATCGAAACTGCTGCCGCGAACGTATGGCCCAGACATGAGGCGCACGGGTTAGATCTCTCCCGTTACATGTCACTCGAGCGGCACTCGACCGTCAAGCAGCCTGAAGGTGAGGAGAGAGTGCAAAGCAACGCATGTCCTCACCCCTGTGACTGACTCTGGCTGTTGTTGGTTCGCGAGTGCCTTGACGTAGATCTTCTGCTGCGGCTAGGTGGTGGACGCTCTGGTGGGCCATACTCGAAGACCGGGACCAAGTCTGGGTTTTGGCTTGGGGGAAGGCTTGATGAGTATGTATAATCGCCGATGATGGGGTCATCAGCACTAGTGTCAGGATGAATTTCAATCCCTTGCTGCTGATCCAACCCGGAGTGCGGACTATTGCGTGAGAATTTGAGCGAATCCGCGTCACCGTCTCTTCTCTCGATAGGAGACCATCCAGCAACACTGCCAGCCACTATACCGGCCATGGCAGCTGCCGGGCCAAAGGCGGAATTGGAGCGAGAGCGGGTTCGATTTCTCGAACGGGACTCTGGGGTAGCAGGTGGCGGGGATGTTGTGCTGCCATTGTCGCCGATGGGGGTCAGAGGAGTATCGGCGTCTCTTGACCGCGAACCGCTGCGGGACCGCGGAAGGAGTGTCTCGGGATGTTGAAGCTTGTACTTGAGGTTCCTCAACCGCCCTCCGCGGACCGTCTTCAGGAAGCTCAATTGATCCCGAATCTCTTCCAGGGCTGGGTTCCACTCAAAACGTCTATCCTCATCGGAGACAAGAACCTGAGGACTCGGTTTCTTCCGAGACCAAATAGGAGGAATAAGCTTCCGAATGAACTCGTCGGGGATCAGACGAATGATAACCGCCACAGGAACCGAGATGGCTCCGAGGACGAGGGAGTAACCCCATTGCGGACCATTGAGACGGCGCACAGAAAAGGCTTGTCCACCAACGAAGATGATCATGACCTGGCCCGCTATAATAATGAACTGAATGCCGATGAACCATCCGTTCCGCAGGATCCCCTCGAATATATTGAAATTGTTGTCAAGACGACGGCAGCTGCACAAAGTCAGGACCATGCGGAAAACATCGAGTCAGTTTTCCGGGGCACTTACTTGTACTGATTGAAGATCTGCATCCAGACGAAGGTATTGAAGATGACCGTCTCAAGTTGCTTCATCTCCTCCTCGGTCTTGTAGCCAAAGATCCTCTTGCCTGCAAAATTCAGGATCAGCGTCACAACGAGCTGGTAAATCGACTGCCCGATAATCATCTTCCACATTGTCAAGGAAATTAAAGGCGACGACCTCGGGTCCGGTCTGCGGTTGAGAATATGAGGTGATGGAGGATCCGTAGCGAGAGCGAGAGCTGCGAAAGTATCCATGATGAGGTTGACCCACAACAACTGCACCGCTGTGAGGACGGAGTTCTCATCACCACTGGCAACCGCGGATACGAATGTGAGGACGACTGCAGTGACGTTGACGGTGAGTTGAAACTAGGTAGGTAATGGTTAGTTTTACTGAGACTGACGTGAATACTGCTTGAACCCACCTGCAGGAACTTCTTTACGGCATCGTTGACCGTTCTGCCCCAGGCAATGGCTTTCACAATGGATGTGAAATTGTCGTCCATCAAAATAATGTCAGATGCTTCCTTGGCCACTTCTGTCCCAGCGATTCCCATTGAGAAACCAACATCGGCAGCCTTGAGAGCCGGTGCATCATTCGTTCCATCGCCTGTAACAGCGACAGTCTCGCCCAGCTTCCGCAACTGAGCAACCAGAATCCTCTTGTCCTCGGGAGTCGACCTTGCGAGGACCTGGAGCCTCGGGATGATTTGATTCATCTGCTTGGAGCTCAGCTGCCGAAATTTAGGACCCTCCATAGCGACACCACCGGGAGTGAAGATGCCACACTCCTGGGCAATGGCCTTGGCAGTCATGAGGTTGTCTCCCGTTACCATTCTCACAAAGACACCAGCCCTCTGACACTGGTGCACAGAGTCCGTTACGCCGGGTCGCAAAGGATCCTGGATTCCAACCACTCCGAGGAAAATCATATCCTTGAATACGGCGTCGAAAACCGCGAGGCTACGGTCGTCTTCCTGCGTTGGAGCACCGCGTGGCGGCCACTGCTCGAAGTCACGGTACAGGAGACCAATTGTCCGCAGCGACCGAGATGCGTAATTTCTCACGATGTTATCGAGCGTAGAGCGGTTCTGTTCTGTCATGGGGGTATCTGTCGTGTCTTTCGTAGGGTCGCGTATGATCCGTGTCGACTTGGATATCAGTATCTCCGAGGCGCCTTTGACAAACATTCGATACTGTCCGCCTGGCCGCTTAATCACCACTGCCATGCACTTCCGGCTGGAGTCAAAAGGGACCAACTGGACCACCTGGGCGTTCGATCTCTCTTCGCTTACAGACCCCAGACCCAGGAAGTCTCGCGCAAAACCCAGTAGAGCTGTCTCGGTCTTCGACCCGATGAAAGTGGGCACGCCGTCCTGTTCTCCTTCGAACGCAGTCGAGTTCAGGACAATTGACTGCAGCAAAAGCTCCTTGACAGACTGTGACAGGGTGGCGACAAACTCAGAAGGTGATACATCATTGGATTTTCTGGCAGCAGCTTCTTGGTTCTCGGATTGCGTTGATGAGTTCTCGTTCTTATCCCCGAACCTAGAAGATGTCCCCAGGGTGCCCGCTACAACAGTCATCTTGTTTTGGGTGAGTGTGCCCGTCTTATCTGAGCAGATTGTCGTAGCATTTCCCATGGTTTCGCAGGCCCTCAGCAGCCGGACCAGATTGTTGTCCTTTAACATCCTGGTCGTTGCAAAGGCAAGTGCAAGAGTAACAGCCAATGGCAACCCTTCTGGTACAGCAACGACGATGACGGTGACGGCGACGATAAAGATCTGCAGGAACGCCTGGCCTTTTGCTTCAGCACCCTCGATATCCTTGAGTTGGACAAGGAACTTGATGAAGAGTACGACGAACAACAGCAGACCAGAAGCAAGCCCCAGTTTGGCAATGTGTTCGGCAAGCACGTTAAGCTTGGACTGCAACGGTGTTGTTTGGCCCTCTTCTTGCAGAGACATCAGTGTCTTGCCATAGCTCGAGTTGGGGCCGACAGCAGTGACAAGGAACGTGCCGACGCCCTCTGCAACCTTTGCTCCGGACACGATGAAAGGATCCAGCTTCGAAATGGTTTCATTGTTCTCGATGGCCCGGTAAACATCATCAGCCGGCTGCTTGCGCAGCAGATCTGACTCTCCAGTCGCTGAAGACTCGTCACACTTCACATTGTGCCCTTCAATGAAGATACCATCGACAGGCACAAGGTCACCTGGCTCAAGGTGCATCACATCTCCAACGAGGACGTCAAACACGGAGATCTCAACCGTCTTCCCAGATCGTATGACTTTAACGTAGCGATCCTCCTTTTTCTTGTTCAGCTTGACAAATTGGCGCTCCTTTTGCCAATCGTTGGCAGCCCCGACGATGACAACGATCAAGATAGCCACTATGATTGCAACGCCTTCGACCCATTGAACTCTCGCTTCCCCGTCTGTGGCAGTGACGGATTGGTAGATTCCAAGGGCGAGAGATATAACTGCAGCAACCGTAAGCAAGATCAGCACCTTGTCATTGTATGCGATCCACGCCAGTTCCCAGATCGACTTTGTCTTCTTCGTAGGTAGTCTGTTGACTCCGAAAACGCGCTTGCGGTCGGCGAAAGCGTCGTCACTCTGGCCCCTGGGCTCTGCGTTCGACCGCATCGTCGGAGTCCGGGACGCGGACTTGGGGGTTTGGCCCTGGACATTCCCTTTGGTGGCTTCTTCAAAGCTAATTTCGCCATCCAGATGCGTTTCGTCAACACTCAGGCCACTATGCCTATCGGTTCTGAGGCCCCTTTCCAGTCCAGCAAGACCGCCCAAGGCATGAAATGCTGCCATGTTCTTAGGAAACAGCTTGTTCAGCTGGCCGGGTGAAAACGCGAATTTGTTATTTTCCACCTGGAATTCAGCCTCGGTTCCGGGATTCGGCTTCAGAGCGTCTTCATCGTTCATGATACTGCTGTTCCCCCTGCCAAGGTCTCGGGAAGGACGATCGCCTGCAGAGCTAGATTGGACATAGGTATCCCCGCCGAGGGAGCTAGACGTATTGCTTGTGCCTTGGGATTCGATCGAGTTGCCACGAGACCTGGTTCCAGGGACCGATAGGTAAAGAGAGTGCGACTCGGGCATCTTCGACGTTGGCGACGAGACATTGTGCGGTGATGTCGGTCTACTTTCCCTGTCCCGTCCCTCGAAGGGAAGAACCGAGCGTATGTCGGTGGGGGAGACATTTTCAATGGATGAAGCTGTCGTCCCTGCATCCACATTCTCTGTAGATATCTGCAAAGAAGGCTGAGAATGTCCGGGTATGACCTGCTGCGGACGCAGAGCCGCGTCTGCAGTGGAGTTCACTGCAGATGTATCGATGGTAATGGTTGGAGCTCGTTCCCGGCGCAGAGGATTTGATTGCCTAGAGCCTTCCTCATCTCCCTTGGGATTCGACATCCTTGTGATAAGTATCACACAGTGGTGTCACAGGCTGAATGAGAATAATATTAAGAATAACGTTCACGACAACGCTCAGAAGAACATGTCAAGAGAAAAAAGACAGGTTCAGAGGTTCAGCTGGATATGGCCCGGCAACAGTGTCATGAGCGAGGACAAAAAAGAAGGTCTGGAGGCGATCTGCTGGAAACAGGATCCGACTGACAAGGCGTCGCGTGCGAATGTGATTGCTCGATCCTCCTGGCGAGATCAGTACTGCTGAAAGGCTGGAGAGAAACCATCTTCATAGCTCCTTGGGTTGTGTAATCAAGAGAACCACAGAGAACAGCCATTAGAGGACAGGCAATTCAGCCGCTATAATCAATGAGAGTATACATACCAGCTCTGAACGAAGGACGTGAGCCGTGGCCCTCTCGTTACTAGGGAGAACGGGCGACAGCAACAGCAAGGCGATGCTCTGCTCCTCGTCCATCCAAGGGGGTGGGATAAACGACCAGCAGCAGCGCGAGGCGAGCCATCAACAACCCGCACGCGAAAGGGGCTGGTTGAGCAGGATGCAGAGAAAGGGCAGCAAGGATGGAGCAGACAAGGCGGGCGTGAAGAGCCTACTCTCCGTAGAGGCGGCCTGGACGGGCAGCTGGGCCTGACCTGGGCCTGAGGTAAGTCCTGCGCAGCAGCGTCTCACTCTCCCGCAACTCTTCTCTCTACTACTACTGTGTACAGCACAAAGCAAGCTCTCTTCCCGCATAACTGACCACCCTTTCTTCCACAGACTCCGTGGCGCCCATGGATCAGATCGCTATGGGGCGTGCCGCGCCAGTTACACTCTGTGCAGCTCTCCACTTGCAGAGCTCGCCTGGTATACCCCAGTCCACCACCGCGACCACGCCCACTCACGGCCACGGCTTGGACGGGAGATGCTCCACAGACTATGTTCCAGAACGGACAGGCGGTCACGCCATTACCTGGCCCTCTCCTGGATATTATATCATCACTGGCATATATCGTCCCTGGGACTGCTGTTCTGCTGGAATGACGGCAGGGCCCTGGAGCAGCATACCAATCCCGGCTCCGTCGCTGTCGAGCGGGCCTCACGAATGATGCATCCGCTGTCTTTGTCCCCTCCGGACCGCTTGCCACTTGGAAGGCAGAGATCCGCGCTGGAGATTTGGGTTGCCAGACGGGAGGGCTCGCTTGGCATTGCACTGCCTCACTGACAAGCGAATAGCGACAGCCATTGGAGACAAGCTTGGACAACCCCGTCTACTTCCCCCTCCTGGAGCTGCCCAAGGAAAATGAGGCATTTTCCCGGGCGACCAGCGAGAGTCCACTGTGGGGGACCGTTTCGCCCTGCGAAGAGACCATCATCGACCAAATAAACAATCGATAAACCTATGGTCTGCGGAAGCCTCGACGTTGAATATGGCCCGTGCGAAGGGAACAACGCGGCTACCTGTCGGCCAGGGTCTGCGCAGGTACGCTTACATAACTTAAAATCGCGGTTTCGAGTCTGTTTCGTCGCTTTTACGGAATAGGGGGTCGGCATTTAGGGTTAGAGGGCAAGCTTACAGCAACTAGTGACTCCTGGAGGTCCCACCGAGCATCCTTGGATTCGCTGCATCAGTTTCGAGATAAAGGGGATCCATCAGAGCCGCCCTTGGCATGAGATCAGTCCACAGCGATCTGATTCACGGCTACTAAACTTTATAGCTTTGCTGCCAGTTTGCCAGCTCATGATCTCTGGATATCTGTCGTGCTCGAATTTCGTATTGCTTGCCTGTCTCTTCTGTTGAGTTCGGTATTGCTTACTTGTCATGCGGAGAGAGGGTCACAAGGAGGCAGTACTCTGTACGCCTTGTCCTTTCGCTCCACAGGGATCACTCCATCACTCCATGCGCCCAGAGTTCCGCAGGGGGAAACAACAACTTCATACTCTCCGACAGGGTAAAGAGATTAAAGGACCAGCTTGGCTGAGGTTGGTCAGCACAAAACCGTGATATCTACATATCCTAGGAGTTTTTCGAAACACTCTCTTGATTTTGACCCCGGTCTGGGTCTTCATACTGTCGAGTTTGCGCAGTCCAGCCGACCAACAAGTCAATTGGTGTTTCTCATTACTGCGTAAAAGCAAGCTATCTACTTTCCGGCGAGGAACTTGCCGTGGGAACCTGCCGAAATGCGATGCATGCAGTCATCGACTAATTGGCTCAGCCACCCATTATATGAGCGAACAAGGATCATTAGTGGATCATCTCAACAGATATTTTGACGAAACATTAGCATCACCGAGCACAGCAGATTCGTAAAACGTTGCGACGCAATAGTGAGGCAGCTGGCCACTTAATGCCAAGTAAGCATGCTTCATCAACTCTCGTCCGAGGAAATGGCCACGAGGGCGTACAATTGGATACAGGTGCTGCCCGTAGCGGGCTTATATAATTCTCACCTCCCTTGTCCCGTCTAGCCTTTACAGAGACAGAAGGGAAGAGTGGCTCAGATTTCGATATGAACCAGGTTAGCCCACCGGAGTTAATATTGTTACATCTCCGTCAAATCATCGGAGTCTGGCCGAGGTTCTATATCACCTTCCTTTCTGGTTCCGCATTATCCGACTCTTGCTGTGCGAGGAGCTTTTGGTGGCTGAGATAACGTGGAGCGCGCATTACTCTATGGCACGTTATACACTCTCGATCGCGAAGTTCATCTATAACGGTGGCCCGAATGTAAAAACATGTCTTGATAGGAAGGAAGTCTATTTTCCAATATTCTTTGGAGAAGCTTCCCGGTTTCACCAGAGCCTGGGTTGCATGCGCTGTATAGAAGACACAGTCATCTCGGACCCCTATATTTTGTCCTGACACTCAGCAATTGACTGTCCGCTTGGTGACCACCGTCCACCATGCTCTTTCTTCAGGTCACTACTGTGTACGTTGAGCAGGGGCCTCGTTATTCAAGCTGAATTCTGGTAAGATTAGATTGCAATTAGTCAGATAATAATTACTGTCAATATATACTAATCCAGAGTGCTACATGATGGAGACAGTGCCAACTCAGCCCGCCCTGGTGTTGCAAACTCGCCCAAAAGGGCTGTTCTTCGACCGATTGGAAAGTCTATGGCAAAGCAGATCGATTCTACTCCCAAGCCAGGACGTAGTAAAATCAACTGCCCTCGCGAACAGTACTTACTACCTGCTTATTCAGACCTATCACCTAATCAGCTATGGGAAATAAATCAAATCAGGCCCAGGCACTTTTTAATCCCTGGTAACTGGCGAACGAAGCTTCTGTCAGCCGCCCGCGAACCTCCGCAACCTCCGCCAACGCGTAACGCATCCATGGATACGGAGTACATAAGATTGCTAAGTACCCGGCAGCTTTTATCTGTCGATCCACTGGTTGAGAGCGCTTCGCCCTGAGCTTGTTTGTCATCTGCATCCAAGCGAAGTCTCGTCCAACTCTGCTTTGGACATGACATGTGACATGGTCGAAGACGTCATTGTTAATCGTTGATTAGATTCGTGGTCTGCGGGCATGAGATGATTTGGTATGGCGGAGACATCTTATTGTATAGGTAAATGGGACTTTTGATACTGGGTTTTTGGTTCTGTGATGTCTCTATCTGGATAGATGGTGAGAGTTCTAATATATTATAATTCATCTGGGTTTTTTTCTGCTTCGAAGATCAAGTAGGAATACCATCATATCTACATAATCCGCATCGATATTAGAAAACCGCAGCTCAGCAATATTATTCCCTTTATCAGACAGATCATCTCAAAGAATATTTTCACACATTATTAACTTAGGTATATTATACATAACATGCCCGCCACCGACCCCATCACCACCTACGGCCTCACCGCCGTCCCCGCGTCCGCCTCCGCCCTGCTGACCTCCACCCCCGCGTATCCCCCGCCCTCGACGCCGCCGCCGCCCATCCCCGTCTCCGAGCTCCTCCCCGTCCCCCCGGACACCCCGCTCGCCAGACGCATCCAGGCCTACGCGCGCGAGCACCTGCCCGGGCCGACCTACCACCACTGCCTCCGCGTCTACTGCTTCGGCCTCGCCATCCGGCGACACCGCTTCCCGTTCCCGCCGTGGGGCTTCACGGACGAGACGTTCTTCCTGGCGTGCATGCTGCACGACATCGGGACGACGGACGACAACCTGCGCGGCACGCGGCTGAGCTTCGAGTTCCGCAGCGGCCTGCTGGCGCTGGAGATGCTGCGGAAGCGGCCCGAGTCGGAGACGGAGGCGGACGGGGCGGGCGCGGTGGGCGGGCTGGCGACGCGGGAGCAGGCGGAGAGCGTGGCGGAGGCGGTCTTCAGGCACCAGGATCTGCACGAGAAGGGGTCGATCACGGCGGTTGGGCAGCTGTTGCAGATGGCGACGATTTTGGGTTGTTATCCCCCCCCCCTTGTGTCGTTGTTGTCCTGTACCTCCTGTACAGGACAGTACATCTAGAGATCTAGATTCTAACAGATAGCGATGGGATGAGATACAGACAACACAGGCACCCACGCCGACCTCGTCCACCCCTCCACGATCGAGGACGTCTGCAGGCACTTCCCGCGGCAGAGGTGGAGCGACTGCTTCGCGGAGACGGTCCGTCGCGAGATGGGCCTGAAGCCGTGGGCGCACACGACGACCCTGGGCGAGGAGGCCTTTCCGGCCAAGGTGCTGGGGAACAAGGTCATGGAGCCGTACGAGTGAGTTGGTTGGAGTTGAACCGGGACCGGAACAGAAGCCAGTGAGGGTTGGACCAGATGCACCGTAAGTAGAGAGGAGAAGAGAAGAGAGGAAGATGGAAGCCGGGGCAATGATGATGATCTTAAGCGGTGCTCCTTTTTATGTTCTCTTCCGAGGAAGAGTCATGATGAATGAATGCCATTATGTCAGTTTGAGATTAAATTGTAGTGTGTCGGAAGAGAAGTCTCGAGCTATCGCTCACTATACATCGCTCGGGTGCTGGGATTCCTCTAGCCCTTTGACAAAAAAGACATGTCATCAGGCCCTTGAGCGAGAAAGACCACGGACTCAGGACGAAGGAGAAGCACAGAGGAGACAGGGCCCAGTAATACATTGATTGATATTCAGCTGCTGAACAGATCCAACGACCCATACGAGAAGAAAGACAAACCAGGACCGATGCTGATTATCTACAGTATTGTACAAGTAGCGCCCCCCCTTTCCAAACATTAGCAGAAGAAAGATGGATATAATAGAAAATCATCTAGAGTCCATTCCCACCCCATGCCTGACTGATATGATATGATGTGTCATTCCGACAAAACAAGTCAAAACCCCGGAATGAAAATTAACAATAAAGAAGACATGATCAAGAAAAGCTACCTAGCTACGTAGGAGCGCACTCGCATCGTTACTCTCCTCCTTGATCTTCCAGATGTCAAGCGTCGCTCCGCCCGGAAGTTTCTTCTTGGTCTTCGGCGTCGGCGCATTGGCGATTGCCGCGCTCGACAACGCCAGTGCGTCCACTAGTTCCTTCATGCGGCCGGACGATAGGAAGCTGTCGGTCAGGCTTGCGTTGTTTGACACGAGGATGGCTAGATTTAGGCATTGAACAAGGGTCTCGCAGGAGACTGTAATGCCGGTGTAATAAAGCGCGTTGTGGTAGTAGAGGAAAAGTTCGGGAAGGTAGGTGTGTCTGATGAATTCGAGTTCCGCCTCTTCGGTTTCTAATCAAAAGGAATACATGGTCAGTTTGACTCTATCTAAGACGGAGACACCCTTACCATCTCTAGCCTCGACAAGGAAGTCATTGCACATAAGGTCGACGCGTTCGGTGGCGTAATCCAGGGCAAGTTGCAGTTTGTCCTTGAGTTCCTTTACGACATTCTTATCTTGAGAATCTTTGTTCCTGGAGAGCTGGTCAGCACAGTTCCGGTGTAGCACTTAGATCAAGGTGGAGGCATACTGGTCGAGTTCCTCATAAGCAATAGCAAACTTTTCCAAAGCGTCGAACGCGAGAATTAGTCGCTCCAACTCGCGCATCGTCTGTGACTGTTCGTACATGACCGCCTGGCGACTTCGGGACTCAGACCCAGTCGAGTCATGTCGCGTGCCACGTAAGGCTGATTTCTTTGACGGGCTCGCCTTAATCGGACTCGAGAGTCTAGATTCTAGGCCATCATCGCCAAGCAGAGGGAACTCGGCAAGGTCATATCCTAGGATCTCCCGCGAGATATCCGACAGACTCATACGCGTACACAACTCTCGAGCGGCAGCAAGACTACCGGCAGCTATTCGGAATATTAGCGTGTGTATTTCTACGTAACAGAGGAGACCTACCAAAAAATCTTTTGTACAACAATGTACCAAGCTCGCAGATTCTTTCCCACTGCCCAGCAAGGTATCGGTGCCACTCGAGACTGCGGATGGTCCGTTCGTCTTCGGGAGACACATACGTCCCAATGAAATCCTTCTTGACGGGTGACAGCTTTCCGGGTCTATCTTTCCCACGGACAGCTTTGAAGAGATTAATAACAGTGTTTCGATCTTCCTTCTCCATGGCGTTGGAGAGCACCCAGTTCCATTGAGTCCGAAGAACCGATTCCATGTCGATGTTGTGCTTCTCCATCAGCTTGGCGTGTTTCTTTCTTTCTTTAGGATCGACAACATCGATCAAAATTCTACCAAGAACAACATGGGCGGACTGTTCTGGCAGGAGGGACGCGTAAAGCGGCACAAGGTCGAGCAACCCGGCCTTCCGTAGGTTATCGATATAGCCAATCACATTGACCGATGCAGACTCAGAGAAGTGAGTATCGGAGCGGGCATAGCCCAGAGATCTCGCAATGATGTACAGGTGTGCTATAATCCGCAATGAATCCGCATCCTGGGCTGCAATGAGCGCAGGATCCTCCACGTGAGTGGGTGAAAGATCAGGTATGAGATCAGACTTCCCCGAGGTGTTGCCGATTTTTGAGACAGCATTTGCAACAGAAAGGAAAAATGAGTCGTAATTCTTGCTGAGAATAGCAGCCTGGATTGTGCGATAAGGATTCCGCGCTTCGACGGCGATGCGCTCGTTGCTCTTGGCATTCTCCAGGAAGTTGCGCAAATCTTGGTAGCCCACGGGCTCGGGGACGAAAGTCACAGTACCGGTGGGCGAATGGCTCAGTTTCCGCTGGAATTGTTTACAGAATTCCTGGTAGCGAGAGAGCACCGTGTGATTGTAGAAGACGTAGAGATAATCGTCCCAGCTTTGGCAGACTTTGTATGCGGGCTCAGTTTCACCACAGAGCAATGCGTACACGGCCCGCTCAAACTCTTCCGTGTTGGGATCCCGTGATAGGGCCAAGCAGGCCGATCGCCAGGATTCTTGGGATCGATAATTCATCATCCGTGTCATTCCATCATCGACTGGAGTTCTGCCCACGGCAGAGAGTTCATCAACGCTCGAACCACACAGACTGACGGCTCGCCAGCCCTCCAGACGCTCTTGCGACCATTGTCGGATCTTCGTCCAGCTCTCTCCTTGCCTCAGCATCTTCCAACAGGTCAGCCACGTAGCTCGTTCGTAGAATTGATCCTGCTTCTGTAGACCCAGCTTCTGTCGAGTGATAGCATCTGGGTCTAATTGTGTAATTAGGGGCCGGTGCTTGTCCTTGCTAAATAGCGACTCGGAGAGGGCAATACCAGGGTCGCCTGGCTCAAGCGGCTGAGGCCAGGATCGTAAACGTTTCTGACCTTTAATAGTCTCCTTTGTGTAGAGCCAACCGTGCGCCCAAAGACCCTGTCCTCTCTCGGCTTGAGCCTCCAAGTCAGCTATCAGCGAATCGATATCTTGGCTGGAGGACCTGGCGGTGTGCTCGAGCCACTTCATGGCAACGACACATTCGAGCGCATAGTGATCCGCATCGAGGAATTGCTCCCAGATTTCGCGATCGGTAGAGTACCGGTGTAGATTTTGGAAAGCCGTCTCCTGGACCTGCTTGGCATGAGCGCGGGTGGCCGGGTCATCGATACTGAGCAGGTTCAGCAGAAGCTTCCAAGTATCCGCCTCCAACTGCAACCGTTTCAGCTCTTCGTCAGTCTGGTTGCCAGGTTTTCCACCATGCGACTCTGTCACACTGCTGCGACTGGCATTCCAGCCCGTCTTCGCTCGGCGCAGGGTGTTTTGTTTTGAAATTTCGTCGATGTGGTCTTGAAGGAGCACCTGATAGCTCTGAACGAGTTGGTACGCGGCGTGGAAGCTGCTCATGTCATCAGGCCGATGCTCTTTTCGCTTGAACCGATCCAGCTTCTCTGCAAACGCTTCCGTGAGGCGCGTGACACGGTCTGCGGTACGGCGAAGCGGATGCAAGGCCTCCTGCGCTCCTGCAGAAGTAAATAGATCCGGAGGAGCTGTCATCTCGACATCTAATTTCACGGTCAGGTTATCTTCCGTAATGGTAGCTAAGACGGCGATACTGAAAAACACACCTTGTTCGCTTTCTGCCGACTCTACGCTCGGATCCTCCAAAGGAGAATCGGTGCCGTTAACCTCCTCTCCAGACCCCCCATCCAGCTCAGCCTCACCATCTTCGTCCTCTATTTCCTGGTCGCCATCCTCTTCTCCTTCTTCCTCTTCACCTCTCACCTCCTCCTCCTCGTCGTCGTCGTCAATCTCGATGACTTCTGGCTCGTTCGCAGGCGGAGGCCGAGCAGCCTAGAAACAACATCAGTGAGCCGCTCCAATGAACAGCAGACGGACGAAACCGACATTTGCAAGACCGGAGCCCCCAGCAGGCCGGGCAGAACCAGCGGCTCGCGTCAAGGGAGCCATCTGCGTGGGAACAGGAGCGCAGCAGCTCTCTGTCGCAACGTCCACACCGGCTGTGTTTTGTAGCTCTCCCAGGCAAGGATTGGTTTCGAGACTTGCGGCGTCCGCTCCGCGACCCAAGCGACCGTGCCCTAGTCCCCATCGGTACTAGCGCGGCACCGCCCACCGCCAGACACTTGCTAAAATCCCCTGCTCGCCGCCAATGCTCTTATCTTCTTTTTCTTCCTCAACCAATGTCTTTATAGGCAATCATTAGAGTCCCGGGACGGACGTTTTCAATGTTCGTTCAGGCCTCAGGCCTCTTGCGTGCTCAAGATTGTCTTAGAGCAATTTGGCAGTTCTTACAACTAGCCTAGCTCTTCTCTTGATCATGAGGGCTCAGACTGCAAAGGAATTGTCACAGAATTTTTCAGGATACATTGAAGGCTCTAGCTAACGGTACATATATGTACACGCATATTTCCCTGGGTGTCTGCATCATCACTATCCATAAGTTCCATTATTTGCCTTCTGCTCGTTGTTTCATCTTGAGCTTGAGCAGGCTGGCCTTGGGGCAGCTCGGGGTCTTCGCGTCCTCCCCTCGCTCCTGGTAGAACGCATTACAGCACTCGTACAGAGCATCTATTTGGGCCTGGCACTTTTCCTCCTTATAAGAATTCTTGGTCAGACAAGCTTGGGTCTGTTAGTTTTGCCGTGGTCGCTGGCATGAAAGTGCTGAGGTTCACCTTGGATGGCACACTACATTGTTACGGTCAGTAAACCAAGGCAGATATACCTATGCGCCTGCACGTGGGGGACCATCAATGACATACTGCTCGTGGATGACAAGGAGGATCATAATTCAAGTCCTCTTTCAGACCTCCCTGAGACAACGTTGAGATTTGACTTCAGCATCACCTCCCATCCGAGACCTGCGCTACCTGGTCCTTACCATGACGCAAGAAATTGGCTGCTCGACCAAACCTCTCTTAGGACTTTCCAGCGCGCTTATAAAAGTAAGAACAGGAGTATCGGATTTTACTCTGAAACCTTGCAGCAAGCCAGCTCTAGTGCAAGAAAAGACAATAAGTGCACGCTGCAGCTCTTCTTGAACTTGCTCTCCTGTGTCGGTCCTGTGCCGCAAAATAGATTCTCCGCGTCTCTCCGCCGCCGGTGGGGCGACAGGCGCCCTCCCATCACATTACCTACTGCCCTCCTTCACCTCTCAGCTTATTATATCACACTGCGCGCTCTCTCACGCCCTCCTTCTCCCCTCACATCGCGCCTGACAGCCTTCTCCTGCATCTATTGCTTCAGTCTCTAGTAATACCTCTTGAAAACAACCCTGTGAGTACAGTCGCCCGCCTCTTGCGCAAGGCATTTATCACCCCGCGATTAGCAAGCAAGCAACCCAGTGCCTGAGGGAAGAAAGAAAACTGACGATGTCATCACTTATCGCAGAGACCGAAGCTACAAGTCGCCACAACCCACCGACAATAAATATGGCTGAACAAGGAGCTCAAGGCCAGGGGGAAGGTGCTCCTCCACCCGTGGAGCACTTGAACATCAAGGTCACCGATAACAACAACGAGGTCTTCTTCAAGATCAAGCGCACGACGCAGCTCAAGAAGCTCATGGATGCCTTCTGCGAGCGCCAAGGCAAGCAGCTCTCGACCGTGCGATTCCTTTTCGACGGCACCCGGGTTCGTCCAGAGGATACTCCTGAGACTGTATGTCTTTTCTTTCTTTCCTTTTTTCTTGATGCGCGCGTGATTCGTCTGCCGCGGTGTTACTCTCGATATTGCGATGGTTCGATGAGCGTTGCAGATGACTAATTTTTTTTTCTTCTTTTTAGCTCGAAATGCAAGACGGCGACACGCTAGAGGTTCATCAGGAGCAGATCGGAGGGTGATCCGAGTGCATGGATAACAGTTTCTTAAGGGACCACGAGCAAGGCGGATAAATCACGAATTTACGCTATTCACTTTGGGTCTGGGCATCATTGTTGCGATCAGCAACGTGGACGCGAGAGAATTCTGCCATTAATGCGAATTTTAACGATGCGACGAAGGCATTTTTGCTTTCTGTCCTCCACGACGTCGATTCGGGATAAGGCTGGGGGGGAAACTTTCAGTTATACTGTTTTTCCTCCATGCCTGACTAGATAGAGAACAGCACGCTGCTGCATAATGCAGAGTCATCCGGTCGCATCGGTCTCGTGATGAATGTACTGTAGTTTGCGCTGTTTCCAAATTCTGCTGCTGTTGCATTATGTCGCTTTTTTGGGGTCGCAAGTACAAATTACTACATACAACTCTTATCTTGCAACATTGTAGACTACGTCCGCTGACAGCCATAAGAAAGAAAAACAAGTTTGTCCTCGTACCTTTACTTTATCGTATACCTTCTGTGGATAGACCGTACATTCAACCCCCATAATGCATCGCAAACAACCAACCTCTCAGAGACACATCGTACGCAGATCCCGATCCAAGCTTTCGAAAAAATAGGTAGATATCCTGATGCCCCCGTATTTGGGAAATTAAGGATACAAGCAATGTCGATAACCAAAAAATATAAAATGATACCAAAACGGTTGGATAACGAACAAGATGAAAAGACCCTTCAACCATTCCAAATTGCCGCCTTGGCGCGCTCCTCCTCCTCTCTCGCCCTTGCCTCCTCCTCCCGCGCGCGGTTCCGCCGCTTGATTTCCTGCTCGCGCATGGCGCGGTCGTACGCGCGCTGCTCCTCCGTCCGCTTGGGCGGCTTGATGCCCAGCGCCCCCGCGATCATCCGCCCCGCCACGACCGTCTGCTTCTCCGGCCGCCGCGCGGGAGGAGGAGCCGCGGACCTGCCGGTAGCAGCACTGTCCGATGCCCGCCTGGACGAGGGGCTACCACTGGTGGTCAGGTACCCGGGGTACCCTGCGGCGGCAGCGGCAGCGAGCCACGGCTGGGAGGTCTGCGGGGAGATGGGCGTGGGCGGGGGAGCGAGTGGCCCTTCAGTATTCGTGGATGAAGGGGAGATGGATGTGCTGCTGCTGGTCACTTGTTCTCGCACGTCTCGTTCGGTCTCCGAACCGGAGGTGTCAGAGTCAGAGTCGACTTCATCTTCCCAGGAATCTGCAACAGCGGCCTCTTTCTTCTTCTTCTTCTGCTTTATCGTCGTCGGCGCCTTTTTGGCCTTCGCTGCTGCGTTTCTCTTGATGGTCGCTTCGGGGCGGGGGACGTCGTCTTGTTCCTGTTTCTTGCTGTCGATGGAGAGGTCTCTGATGGACGACTCGAGCTCTTCGGTTGCTGTTTAACCGCAAAGGAAAGCGTGAAAAGAAAGACCGGGTCAGCCAATGTTTCTTTCCGGGTACTGTACAATAGGTAGATAGGGTATCCGGGGTTTAGGTAGCAAAGCAAGATCAATGGGTAAGGTAAGAAGAGAGCAAACGGACTTATATGCGCAGACATGCTAGGGCGGTATATTATATTAAGGTATATATATGGATAGAAAGAAAGCAGGTATCTGTTAGGTATGCGAGGCGCGTGGCACCGATCGACAACCGACTCGTTCTGCACGCGATAGTGATGTACAGTGATGTACAGGTACAGTGCAGCGTCGACAACGACCGGGCGGCTGGCAATGATGGCACTGGTCGAACCCCGCTTCGCCGCGGGTTCTTAGATGCTGTAACGGCCGCCCTCCGTGATTGGCTCTGTCGCGTCGGGGTAGTCGGCTATGGTGGATACAACAGAAGGCTCGAGGAAGACAGACTCTGACAGAGGGGCATTCCACACTGGGGGGAGAGAGATCCTGTCAGCAGGGAAAGCTGACAGGCGACACTAGATGGCAGTTGTAAAGAAAGTTACTCCGGGTTTGCATAGCTCATAATGAGTCGAACCGGTGCCGGCGGTGCCCGCGGCCGCTACCCAAGGGTTCCAAAGATAGCAGCCTCTGTCTCTCCCGTTCCAGGCCCATCGGGTTCGGTTGGGAGCTCCAAGTCTGAGGGGTACATCTGTTAGCCTCTCTGTGTTTTCCGGGGAAGAAACATGGCCGATCAAACGGATAAAGATCCTGCACAGACACCGCACATGATGCATCTTGGCGGTCGAGTTACGAGACGGCCGGGCGTCGCTCTTTCGGGCAAGGCGCCGTCGTCTCGAAACCTGGTCACCTTCGGGAGTGGGAGGGTGATGTAGTGCGCGCCCCTCCGAGGCCGGCCGCGAGAACCGGCGTCCCGGTGCGAGTGGGATCGCGAGGCATGCGGAGAAGCTCCGCGGCGGGCGACCTGCGATACAACAAGCGGCACTCTCCTCCTCTTGTTTGGTGCGACATTTATATGTACCTGGTATACAGGTGGGGCCGTTGTGCGTTGGGCCTTCCATTCTCTTTTTAATGTCTTGATGTACAGCATATATAGAACTTCGCGGCCCATCATTCTGTGGTCTTCCCCGCTAGCCCCAATTGCTGAACACCTCGGCTGAAATCCCAACGATGGCCGCTCGCTCGTTACCGACACGGCTTCCAAGCGCCAGGGCGATGGCAAGGCCGTGTAGGCGGACATATCAATACCTTTTTGCATCCAGATTTTCCACCTCCTCGAGGAGTCTCGGCTATGCGGACACCCTTCCCAATCTCAAGATTGGAGCTCACACCAAGGTCTTGTTCCAGGGCTTTACGGGTAAGCAGGCACGAGCAAATAATAAGATTAACTCTGTTTGGAAGAACCTCATTCTCTGAATCGTTTGTAGAGCGGATTCTGACGATAGTATAATAGGGAGACAGGTAACTCATCCACTGGGATAGGGAGTACTTAATTGACTGCTAATGCGTTGACCCAAGGCAACTGCCCACGCAAAGGAGTCCCTGGAATGGGGGACTAAGATCGTCGGTGGTGTTAAGCCCGGGATGGAGGGCGAGCACCTTGGACGGCCTCTATTTCCATCCCTGAGAGTAGTACGTACGGCCTGATTCAAAGTGTAGAAAGGTGAAACCATCCTTACCTGGTTCCAGGCAAAAGAGAAGGCGAAGCCAGATGCGTCCGCCATCTATGTCCCCGGAGACCAGACCGCAAAGGCCATCGAAGATGCCTTGGAAGCTGAGATACCTCTGGTCGTTGCCGTCGCAGAGCATGTCCCGCTACATGACATGCTGCGGGTCAGAATCTCCCGATTCCACGCCATGTTTCTCTAAACATTTCTAATGCCATGTTTTACAGATTCACTCGATGCTCAAGACCCAGTCGAAGACACGACTTGTCGGTCCTAACTGCCCGGGAATCATCTCCGCGATCGGGAGGTGCCGTATAGGTTTCCAGCCCCTGCCGTGCTTCTCCCCCGGAAAGATAGGCATAGTCGCGAAGTCGGGAACGCTCAGCTACGAAGCAGCCGCCTCGACAACGAGAGCCGGGTTGGGACAGAGCCTCTGCATCAGCATGGGCGGGGATATTCTCGCTGGAACGAACTTCGTGGATGCCCTCCAGGTCTTTGAGCATGATCCTGATACGGAGGGCATCATCCTCATCGGAGAGGTGGGTGGCACTGCAGAGATTGACGCGGCCGAATGGATCAAGGACTACCACCGAAGAACCGCCAATCCCAAGTACGAAAAGATCCCTGGTGATGTCTTTTATTTTCGATAGTGCTGACGTGCTGTAGACCGATTATGGCTTTGATAGGTGGCCTGGAGGCTCCCGCAGGTCGTGTCATGGGTCATGCTGGTGCCTGGGCAGCTCCAGGAGAACCGGATGCGAGAACCAAGTACAAGGCGCTGGAAAACGCTGGTGTCGTCCTTGTGGACCACCCTGAGAAATTCGGGGAGGGCATGAAGACTCTATTGAGCAACCGAGCCAAGCGTTCCCAGCCAGCGGTGAGCATCCCGACAACTCCGAGCTACGTACAAGCATAACTCATGAAACTTTTTTTTCTTTTACAGGCTGGCTCCGCGGCGGCAGGCCAGAAAAGAGGGTTCCATACCGTGAGAAGGGTCGCTCCCCGCAGCGGACGTGCGGGCTTGAATCCCTCGCAGCGCCGCACCCTCTACATCAAGCAAGACCATGCCTTCGATATGCTCCGGAAGAAATATGTCAATGTGAGCGAAGCAGCTCCCTCCAACGATGGCTTCGCTCTATCGATATCAGTGGACAGGACCGCGCTGTCTCCGTGCATCGTCGCCTCGCCGACGCTCGATCCAAAGACCTCGCTGACTCTGTCCCGCAAGTTCCCCTTTGACTACTTGAACCCGGATTTGTCCATTGTCGATGCGGTCGCTTCTTACCTCAAGCTGCCTGATGCAGCTCGTGGGAAACTGCGGCATCTCATTCACATGCTGTGGCACATTTTCAGGAAGAACGAAGCTTTTCTCTTGGAGACTAAGGTCGTCTGCACGCCGGATGGGATGTTGGAAGTGCGCGGAGCCCGATTTGGCTTTGACGATGCGGCCTACAAGAGCGCTGGACGCCAGGAGGACGTCCACAAGCTGAGGAACAAGAAGGAAGGGGTTCCCGAGGAGGTCAAGGCCGAGAAGCAGGGAATGGTCTATGTGAAGTATGATCTATCTTTGAAGCATCCATTTTGGATTTGGGACTGATGAGCTTGGGGATAGACTCGAAGGAGAGGGGAGCATCGGCACGCTTGGTACGACGCAGACCTTCCAGCACGTCTTAAATAGCTAGACACTGACCATAGTATCTTCAACAGTCAACGGCGCCGGCCTGGCTATGAACACGGTAGACGCGCTCACGCTCCGCGGCGGCCACTGCGCCAACTTCCTCGACACGGGCGGCAAGGCGACCGCGCAGACGATCAAGGAGACCTTCCGCATCATCTGCTCTGACCCGCGCATCCGGGCGATCTTCGTCAACATCTTCGGCGGACTAACGCGGTGCGACATGATCGCCGAGGGGATCATCATGGCGTTCCGCGACCTGGACTTGAAGGTGCCGGTGGTGGTGCGGCTGCGGGGGACGAACGAGGAGATTGGGCAGAAGATGGTGAGTCTGACAAAAATATCAACCCGTCTGAGGTTCTAGGATATGCTAATATACGTTTGCTACAGATCGCGGACAGTGGGCTCCCTCTGCACGCCTTCGACAGCTTCGAGGAGGCAGCCAAGAAGGTGATCAGTCTGGCCAGGCAGTCTTAAGCCTGGCCGGTATATATAATACCCCCGTACAACACGCCATTTTCTGGATATGCATATACAGCCTAGCATGCTGATTCGTTGTTCGACATGTACTGTACCTGCATCGGATTTAGGCATCAAGATATATAGCACTGAACTGGCTGCAGCCTTTGCCACCTGGACGTGCTCCTTACGCGCGTAATCACATGAAAACAGACAAGAGATTAGCCCCAGCGTTCCAGGGTTGGAGGTGGATAGGACGAGATCTGCCTGTTCCTTTTCTAGAAGCGCAGTGCATGAATTTCACGTGCCTGGAGATACTCCGTACAGTACCTCCCTAGAGAACTGTTCAAGACCAGACTGCGGAAGGACACTAGACAGCCATATATAGATGGTACACCAGCCCCGCAGAAAGGCTGGGAACAGGTCAAATCCTTCACCGCGACGCCATCTGCAAAACATGTTGGAGATCGCAAGACATGCCGTGTAAGGAGTAACGTCCGGCGAGCCGAGGTATCCTTTTCCACCGGCTCGGAGTGGCTCCTCGGCCAGGCACAAGACTTCCCCAACAGACCGCGCTGCGCTCCGTCCTGCCTCCGCTCCCCAGCGGCTATGCCTGCTCGGGATCCCGGGCCTCCAGCGCTGGACTCTTCCTCGTTGCGCGTTCATCATCTTGCCAATTATAACCGGTCCCGCACGAGGCGTGGTCCTTGTTGAGCCCGCCATGATCCTCCTCCGGCCCCGAGCCTCGCCCACCCGGACGGCCGCCCGCGCTGCCTGCCAGCCGGTCCCCACCGCCGCTGGATCCTTATCTGCTGGGCCTCATCGCTGGCCCAGTACAAAAGGACGGGCCCCCGCGGTGCTGCTGGCCAGAGCTGCTCCGTTACGATCCCCGGCCCGTGTTCTGCAGAGGTACTACTCGAGTGGTGAGTCGATCTTCCGTCTGCGATATCGATATACAAAAGAAAACGTTTCGCGTTGTAAAACGAACTATGCTGGATAGAAGGATGTTCTAGCTGACGGCTCTCAGGATCTGCGCAGACCCAAGCCCCCAAGCCTCGCTCCCGCCTCAGTCGTTTCCTGCGTTGGACCGCCCTCGCGGCCTTTTCCTTTGCCGTCGGCTTCTCCTCCTCTCCGCTGCAGGCGGCCGTCCGAATCATGGCGCAGCCCGTCCCGACCGACGAGGAGACCCTCACCCTCTACAACCCGCCCGATGAGACCTCGCGCGAGATCGACAACTTCATCAACACCCACCCGCTGGCGCAGGAGCTGCGCAGGAACCCCGCCTTCACCGAGTCCCGCCCGCACCTGAAGATCCCCGAGGAGCTGCGCGCCCGCAACCTCACCGCGGGCACGCTGGCGGGCCCCAACAAGATCGTCGTCCCGCCGTACGTCTGGAGCGAGAAGGGCGGCAAGAGCCTGGTGTCCATCTTCTATCTCGGCTCGGACGTCTCCGGCCACCCGGGCATCGTCCACGGCGGCCTGCTGGCGACCATCCTGGACGAGGGCCTCGCGCGCTGCTGCTTCCCCGCGCTGCCCAACGGCGTGGGCGTCACGGCGAACCTGAACATCGACTACCGGCGGCCCGCGCCGGCCAATTCCTACGCGGTCCTCCGGGCGGAGACGGTCAAGGTCGAGGGCCGCAAGGCGTGGGTCGAGGGGCGCATCGAGACTCTGCCCGAGGAAGGCAAGGAGCCGGTCGTGCTGGTGGAGGCCAAGGCCTTGTTTGTCGAGCCCAAGAATGCCTCGGTATACTTTCATCCCTGACCTAACAACCTGAGATCGCATGTGGTTCGCGTACTGACGGTGATCTTCCCTGCAGACCATGGCAAGCCTGTACAAGGTCACTTAAATATGTTTCTGCTTGAGACGGTATTACGAAAAAAAAAAAGTTCCGATCAATTGTTCTTGTTCGACTTTGGTTCCTGCATAGCTGGGCTAGGCGCATAGAGGGGACGGACAATGGCATGTGCATTTCATGCTTAATGCCGATGGTTAATATTAGACTTGATTTTTGTTCGGGTATATATATCACTGAGTGTGAAGAGACATAGATCTGTTCTTCATATAACTTCTGAAATGGCATGTCCGCGTCACAGATGCCTTTACGTGCGCTGTATCTGTAGACCTCAAACAGTGCTGAGGACTTGATGCGCTGCACCACACGGTTAAGCTTACGAAAATGCAATACTCAAGACTGCATCCCTATCAAATTACCTAGGTAGCTTGTCATATTGCCTTGAAGCTACCCTGTATTATGTCGTCGGACTGCAGCATGATGTGGAGTCCCCGAGTCCGAGGCCGTCCCGCAGCCGTCCAACGAGCAGGGCGACCGCCCGCCCTACCGCCAGCGGCAGCTCCAGCTCCGACATTGATCTGAGATACCGTGCCTAGGTAGCTTCCAAGCTTACCAGCTCTTCCTCTGCCTCATGCCCGCTTGCTCGAGCGTGGCAGCAGGTCCTCCTCTTTTCCAGTAATATTCCCTGTGCCTCATTATCATCCCTTATATCATAAACCCCGTCCGTCGTGTCGGTGACACCATGTCCAAACCCACCAAGTACATCCTCCTCTCGCTCCCCTCCTCCATCACCCCCTCCCACCACCGTGACGACGCCCTCGACGCCATCGCCGCCACCGTCTCGCCCGACAACGGCACCGTCACTTCGTTCCCTATCCCCGAGTTCAAGATCGGCACGCTCGACGCGCTGGTGCAGCAGGCGGACGAGCTGGCCAAGCTCGAGGCGGCGTGCCAGGGCGTCGTCGCCAAGGTGGGCGATGCGCTGAAGGGTGTGCTCGAGGGGGACGAGGCGCAGATCGCGAATATGAAGACGGTTAACGACAGTACGTTTGTCCTAGTAGTCCAGCTGGGTTGGGGTTTGGCTAAGGGGCTGTGAAGAGCCCGTTGATCAGTACCTGCGGACGTTCTCGTGGAACAAGGTCAAGTACCGGGCGGACAAGCCGCTGGGGGAGCTGATTGATCTGCTGCAGAAGGTTTGCACATTCATCTCCCGTTTCATATCGAGAAATGTCCCTTGTCTGACTCTGGTTCACGCGCAGGAAGCTGCCAGCATCGACAATGACATCCGGAGCAAGTACTCCCAGTACAGCCAGGTCAAGACGACATTGGCAAACCTGCAGCGGAAACAGACGTACGTGCCGCAGCCGCGCTTCATACATATGTCCGGTTCAGAATCGACTGATGCTGTTGTCTGAGATCTACAGAGGCAACCTCTCCACCAAGTCCCTGACCTCCGTCGTCGACCCCCGCATCCTCGTCCGGGACTCCGAGTACATTGAAACCCACCTCGTCGCCGTCCCCGCGCAGCAGGTCAAGGAGTTCCTCAAGACCTACGAGACCGTCTCGCCCATGGTCGTGCCGCGGTCCGCGACGCTCGTCGCCTCCGACGACGAGTTCTCGCTGTACGCCGTGACGACGTTCAAGAAGCACAGCCCCGAATTCCTGCACAAGTGCCGCGAGCACAAGTGGGTGCCGCGCGAGTTCAAGTACGTCGAGGGCGGGCGCGAGGAGGAGCAGCGGGAGGTCGAGCGCGTCGGCGACGACGCGAAGCGACTGTGGGGGGAGACGCTGCGGCTGGGACGGACCGGGTGGAGCGAGGCCGTCATGGTCTGGATCCATGTGCTGGTGCTGCGGGTGTTCGTGGAGACGGTGCTGCGATACGGGCTGCCGTTGGACTATATGTGCGCTCTGGTGCGGGTATGTCAGATTTATCACTGTGAATTGGTTTTATTAGTTGGTTTGCTCTTCTCGTGCTTACATCTTCCAGACAACACCGAAGCAAGCCGCAAAGGCGAAGCGCAACCTCGACGAGAAGTATTCCTATCTGGCAGGGAACGCTTTTGGGCGCGACAAGAAGGGCCGGGTGAAGAAGGACGAGCCCACCGATGTACATGTCGCCGGCGACGTTGGGGCGGAGTACACGCCATACGTCTACTACGAGTTCCAGTTCGAGTGATCGCATCTGTTCTTTGGCGCAGCTTGTGAAGGACGTCTTAAGACACCAGCCTCGCCAGGGCTGGCTGGAAAGCGAAACCGTTGTGTATCTGTTGCATGCATGCATCTATGTCTGTTACACGGGTATCTGCCTCCGCTGGCTGGTCTTTGGATACCTGCTTGGATAGCATCTATACATTGCTGTTATGTCAATGTTCTGAGGTTTGATGAAGCGTCTCTTGACTGTTGACTCCATGGATTCTCAGGCGTGGTATCATCCGTAGACATCCTGTGCTTGCGGTCTTATCAACGCGCGCAATGGCTCTAGTAGAAAGATGTACAGTGCGAATCCCGACAAAAACTCCACCTGCAAAAGCCCTTTCTCTTCGTCTATGGCCTGGAATTCTCCGACTTTCAACAAACAAAACTCAAGGAGAAACCGCTTATTCCTTCTTCTCCGGCGGCGGCGGCAGATACCCCTTCTCGTCCAGATACGCAATGATCTGCCTCACCGCCTCCTGCACCGAGATCTCATGGTTCCGGATATGAATCTCCGGGTTGAGCGGCGCCTCGTAGGGAGCACTGATCCCCGTAAACTCCTTGATCACCCCCTCCCGCGCCTTCTTATACAGCCCCTTGGGATCCCTCTGCTCCGCCACCTCGACCGGCACGTCGACGTACACCTCCACGAACGGCAACCCCTCCGACTCCTCAGCCCCCGGGGCCGTCGCCTCCTCGTGCAACTTCCGCGCCATATCCCGATCCGCCCGGTACGGACTGATAAACGACGTGATCGCCACACAGGCGCTGTCCGCGAAGAGCTTCGCCACCTCCGCGATGCGCCGGATGTTCTCGTTGCGGTCCTTCTCGCTGAATCCGAGGTCCTTGTTCAGCCCGAACCGGATGTTGTCCCCGTCGAGGCGGTACGCGGCCACGCGGCGGTCGCGGAGCAGCTGCTGCTCGAGCTCGACGGCGATGGTGGATTTGCCCGAGGCGGAGAGGCCCGTCAGCCAGATGGTCAGGCCGCGCTGCTTGCGGAGGGCGAAGCGCTCGGAGCGCGAGAGGGCGGGGGCGTGGTAGGTGATGTTGCTGTTGCGTAGTATAGACATGTCAGTCGGGGTTTTATTTATTTATTCGTCTTGGGGAAGGAAAGGAGGGGGGGGGGGGGAAATAGAAAGATGGAATTAAGGGACCAAAAAAAGCAGGGAAAGAGAAGCAAGTCGTCGTTTGCTTCCCTATGGTTATATGGATGGAGTTCACAACAGAGGGAATATATATATATTATATAACCTACGTTGCCATTCTTTTTGTTATCTTTTCACAACTTCAGGAGCCAACTTCTGAAAATTCGAAATCCACAGGGTATATATACTATAAAGGGTATCACACTCGACTTCGACGAGGCTCCTAAACAAAAAGGAAGGAACCCCGACTCTGAACCAATTGAAGCCAAAAAAACGATATGAAAAAAATATAAAGGGATAGCAGAGCAGGAAGGGAGGGGGAGCACTACTGGTAAGGGTTCGGTGTGTGCCTTGCAAAGTTGCCTGCGTGGGGGAAGGCGGGGACTCAGTAGTCGGAGAGAGAGAGGGGAGCGTCGGAACACGTGTAGATTAGATAGCGATCCGACCGGCGGCGGCGGCGCCGATCTTGATTTGGTTTTGATAAAGATGATTTTAACAGGAAACGGGAGAGTTGTGTTTCTTTGCTTTTCTTGTTGAACCTCGAACAAAGGCAATATAGTGTAGGACAGGAAAATATAGAAAAAAAGTGAGAAAAGACACAGAGTTAGATGACCTGTTACAGTCCAATCTTGGCGTGCGGATAATGGATTGCGCAATCCCGTTCCTGACATGGGTCTTCTACCTGCGAGATCGGAGCGCACGGCGGAGGACGCGCGGCTTGGCGGCCCGCGCAAGCATCCAGCGGTCTTGGCGGTTGATCGGACCTATCTTTCATTTACAATTTTCCCCTATGACTATGATCCTTCGCCCTATGGGATAATCAGGTACTTATTTCTATCGTGCCAAGAGGTTGTTGTATTGATAAACATTCTCTATGACAGCGGATAATGCCATGGAATAATAACTGGAAACTGATGCAATTGCCCTTTCTTTCGCTTAGAGTGACTCCAAACATGTAGGAAGCAGGAATTCTACATGTGTCTCAAATCGTTCTCTCTGCCCCAAATGGCAGAATCGACCTCAATGAGTTTCATTTCATACTTTGTGTGGGAATCTGCCAGACAGACTTTTTTTCCCCTACCCCAGTAAACGAGTGAATGTGATTGCTCCTCCTTTTTTTTTTCTCATGACTTGTTGGCTGCATGTGAACCATTTATTTGTCTGTATAGGGACAAGCAAGTCCTTGTTCGCTTGCTTGCTTGGATGCTTGATGAAGTCTCCAGCCAAACCTTTTTTAACGCCATCTTATATAAGGGTTTTTGTCTGCTCTGCATTAAACCATGCAGCTGTGCTGGCTATCTCCTCTCTAACAATGCCTATATGCATATGTCTTTATGTGACCTGGTGTCTTTATGGCAATGAACCTGTGAATTGTCCCCTCCAGTGCATGGGCGTTAATGCTCTGTCTTGCTTGTCTTATTGGTTGTGCTTTGAAGAGAACAGCCAAGAATGTGGCATTCTTTCTTCCCTTTACTCGGTTCCATTGTCTAACTACTCGGTAGCTTCTGTGAATGTCTTTGTCTTTACATTAGACATGCCTTGACCTGTCTTTGGCTTGTCTTCGACGGCCCGTCTAGTTCAAGGTCCCAGATGCTGGAAAGTCCCAGGACGCCGCTATATATATAACATCTACTATTTTCCTTTCTTTTGGAACACATGCTTCTGCTATAATGTTTGTATGTTGCTGCCGTATCTACCGTGATAAAAAAAAAATATTGCCTTGCTTCGGCCCTATCATCAGGCTTTGTTTAATGTTTTGTTCTACCTGGTCTGCAACTCTTCGTTGAACCCATGATTCAAACTCGACAAGTGTGCTCACAGTTGACTTCGTGATATTTTTTTTCTTATCCGTATACATATACTTCTGCTCTTTGTTTCCGTGACCCGTGCCTGTTCGATAGAAGCTCTGCTGGTCCTGCCCGTTGTCTCGACTTTTATATACGAGCACGCTGTGGGTGCTAAATCCCCTTCGTCAAAGGGAAAACGCGCCGATTGTCTTTCCAACCAATATATATCAGACCTACGTCTCCTGACGGGTTCAAACCTGATCTGGGAGACTGGTCGACCTTCGCCATCTAGCTTCTCCGCTCACCACTGACATCTTCCAATCAGTATACAGTATGACGGGGAGAAGGAGGGCAGTGAAGCATTCTCTGAGGACGACGGCTGCCGCCTGTCAGATCCTTATATACCTAAAAGGTCAGTAAATCCGTTCTTACCTGCATATGAGCTATTTGTTCTGTTGGAAAATCCGCCGGGGAGAGAGTGCGTCCTGCCTGGATGGGAAGTGGAAGGGAACTTCCATGTTAACCATGTTCACGGCGAACTCCGGCCATCTCTATCATCCAGTTATTTATCCTATGTTTTTACCAGGCTCACTCCCTTCTTGTCCTCTCTTTCTTTATCTACCGTTTCTGGTTCATCGACACTGCTGGATAAAGATAAAGCTTTCTAGTATCGTTGATACAAGCTTGCTTTCCGGCTATCCCTAACAAGTCCCTGTTTCAACGCCACCTCCCTCTCATGCAAACCCCTTTCTCTTGTGCACCCTGTGTGTTCTTCGTGGGTTTGTATATCAAGCTTGCATAGCAGCTGTCTCTCGTTACCATCTTCCAAAGGCTACCACCATGACAATGTACAACTTCTGGAATCTGGTCCTGGAGAAGATTGCTGGCAGAGGTTGGGCCGGAACTTCCATTTTAGGATATCATCGTATACTCTGCTGACATGCTTCTCCATCTAGGGCTATCAGACAAGTTCCACGTAGCCACTCGCTGGAGAAACCGCCAACGGTACTGCAAGCCTGCCGAAAATAGGAAGACAAGGCCCATAGAGCCTGCTCGTGGCGCGGCCCAGCAGATCCATAAGACGCAGCCTGCAATCGTTGAACGTACATTTCCGACTACTGCGCGGTCTGGGAATGTGTCGCGCACCAGGCGCGTGCAATTTGCCGTGCCATATGATTCCCGTTCGGGCAAGGTCCGGTCTATATATAAGAAGCCCAGGGGTCAGTTGGCAAAGCCAGTGGTGGTAGAAACCAGGGCCCTTGCAACTGGAGAGACAGTCTCCCCATTCAAGAGATGGAATCTGACAACAAGGAAGGGATGTAAGTGCTCCCCTGGTGTATATCATCTTGTATACATTTCATTGCTCTGACAAGAGGAAGACCCAATTGTCCCAGCCGGCTTCCGATGCTCCTGCAAGGACACAGATACGCCACGCGTCCGACAATTCATCACAGAGAACATCGGTTTTCTGTACCCGTGCGTCAAGCGCAGCATCGAGGAACTTCCTGGCTTCCCCGGCTGGAACGAGCTGCACAAGGCTCTGGAGGATGAGTACGTCCATACTCATGCCCACTATATCTGGCAGGCCAGAAAGTCCGTGGAAGCATGGATCGCGTCCGGGTGCAAATCCTCTCCTCCCTCCTTTGCAGGGCAGATCTCTGTTGGGCCCCGGTGCTCTGTGACGTTCGAGATCAGCCCGCCAACCAGCGCCGGTTCTAGCTCTTTGATGACAAGCCTGGAGGAGCAAGCCCGTAGCTCGCCAAAGACAAGCGTAGAGGAACAAGTTGCAATTGAGCAACCAGATCCGGCGCAGGCCAATGGAAAAAAGGAAGAGGACGAGGAGTCCGGCGACGATGACGAATGCGCCATCGAGTCCTGCTCTCCGAGCGAGCTTCCACTATTCAAGAGGGCGGCCTTGGTGCGTCGACCCTCAATACGGGAGCGGTGCATCCCTGTCCCTGCCCCTGTCGTGGCCGCTCAGAACGGCGACAAGCAAGAAGATGAAGGATCGTACACGGTCGATGAATGTGCTGTCGAGTCGTGCTCTCCAAGCGAGTTTTTCTTCTCCAAGAGGCTGGCTGAGCTTCCTTTCCTGCCGCTTCAACCAGAGGTATGGATCCGAGACATCCCCGCCCCTGGGACGGCCGCTGGGGATGAAGATGCCATATCTTCATATTCCAGAATCGAGCTCAGGACGGGAATAGATCCCGAGACGGGCTCGCTCATGGGATTTGCAGAAGCAGTGGCTCCTCCCACCACTCGTGATGACACCCTTGTCACCCTCCACCACCGTTCGGACAGCAACGACAGCTTCACCGCCATCCCCAAGCCCGACCCGCGCGAGTCCATCGACAACTTCGGCCCCTGGGGCAAATACTACGCGCGGTGCAAGCAGGAGGACGAGCTCCGCCGGCAACGTGTGGACGTCGATGCTCTAGCGGAGATGCAGGAGAGGTGGCCCAAGGTGCCCATCTACGCCAACCCGCCGCTGGGACAGTTGGAGCATCTGCAGGAGGAGGATTTCCCCCCGCTTCCGGAACCCCCGTCCCCGAAGGAACCTGAAATACGGTTCCCCGTTGTAGAGAATTCTTATCTCTCGCTGGGGTAGATCGTAACGTCATCCGTGTACACTGGGCAGTACGATCGATCTGTTCCAGTTGAAGTCGTGGGAGGGGTCGTGATACAAGAAGGAGGACAACTGGGAGCAGTTGCTTTTGCCGTTGTTGAACTAAGATCATGGTCATGATAGAGATGAAGATGACGCTAAAGTGGACAGCGCATGGGTCTATCTTTCTTTCTTTGGATGCTTTGCACATTTGATACCCCTATTTCAAGCTTGGTTATTATGAGTGTTGGATATTTCTTACTTGGCGTCTTTAGATTGATACCCGTGATACCCATTGCGTTCTGTCTTATACGCGGATTGATACATAGTGTATTCTAGAGATGATCAGTGCACAGTTGGTCACAAAGATCTTCTACGGGAAGTGGATTTCTCAAAGGTACCTACTCTCCCCTACCAGACCTCCGCCAACTCGTCTTACCACCGAAGAGTTGGAAGATCACGAATCGGCTTGTAAGTCACTGATGGGACATGGAAAGATAATCCGGCGAAGAAGATGACTCACTCGCCCAACTTCTGAGAGTGTGGAGAATTTTCCAACAACTGAAGAATCAAACAGATGAGTCTTCCTGGGAATCTAAACCAAAGAATGAGAAGAGCAAACGAGAACAGGGGAAAAAAAACACCGAAACGCTATGAATATCCACAATTTCACTCTGGTCCGCAACACCAGGTCTCCTGGAAGTTTTGGAATCTCCTCCAGAATATCTTGCAAAGGTGTTGAAAAACATCTGTGAAATTGCTCGAGAGAAGTATCCCCTGGGATAGAGGGAACAGGCGCCCCTTATATGAAAATTCTGAAAAAAAAGGTCCAGGCTTTAATATTGAATTCTCTTCGACCTGAAGCACGTCGACCATTTGAACAGAGAAGATTTCTCTTTGAGCTCGTGAGTCTGTGTCTGAAAGCGGATTCGAATAAAGCTAACCATATTCCAAAGATATGTGCAATTGGCAGTGATCTGACAGCATCTGGAGACTGTACTTATATGCATCTGATTTGGGATTCTGATGCAGAGAATCTGGAAGAATACGGATTTCTCAAATTATGTTGGCCAGAGTAAGGACCGTGTTATATGCTTGGGAGAACCACAGTTCTAAGAAGTCCAGGAAGCAAAACCATTGCCTCCATTTTACATTCTTGAACTTACTAACAAGAAAGACCAGTTTGTGATACTGGCTGAAATTGCTGTTGATGATCAGCAAGGTCAATCTCGTCAGCAGATTCTGAACCTTGCAGGGATGTGGTGCTCATGCATCTTCCAGTCTCTTCAGATACCTGGCACTCAAGGAATTCCTGCCAAATGAAAGCTATTATCAACAGTGGCGGGTCTCAATGTTGCCCTTCCTTTGTGGCAAAAATCTATCACAGATGATGCGCAAATTGAGATGCACAGCAGGAAAGAAACCTGGTGTTCCATGATATATATGCTCACCAGATCCAGAGGTCCGCCGACAACGCTGAGCGGGCCCGGTGAAAAAAATACTATCAGTCATTGAAGGACTCGCCGGACCACGTTCTGCGCCAATGTTACACTGACACTCGTCTGGAGGGCCAAAGGGCAACAGGTGTTACTCTATCTAGAAAGGCGAAGCAGCGCTTTCTGGATGGGGATGAATGCAACGTCACGGTATCAGGGAAGACGTCGAAGCAGCATATCTGTGCTGCACACCTGGACATCTATATCTCTAAAGAAACGGTCAAATTGGTAGACAATCAATGCATCTTTGTGAAAATTAGTCTTTGTGGGAAGGGAGAGAGGCATCCCTACGGATACCTCAGTGCAAGCCCCTTGGACACAGATCCGGCAATTTGTTTTGGCGTCCTCACTGAAGGCACAGATAAGTACAGATAGCCGTTGAGCTCTTGGGTTCAGCGAAGCAGAGATGCTATCAAACACTTTGCAGAAGTCAACACCTGGATCGACCGTTACAACGGCGTGTCTTGGGAGGTGAGCAAGAATACCAGTCGACGGCTCCTAAGGAAGAATGCCGAATGTGAAATCGAAAAGGACTGTTACACGGACGGCTGTTAACCCCGCAGAAGCTACTAGCTGGCTCCTTCCTGCAGGCATGGCGGAATCCAGCATGGGCATTCTTCCGAGCGCCTCTCTCCAAGATATCATCCCCAATTGACCGACCTAGCCGCCTAAATAAGAGGTGGTTTTGGAGGGAGGGTTCGAGGGTGGGTGAGGGGCGTCATTAAATCCCGTCAGGTAGTTGAACTGCCCCTTTATGTACTACTACTGCTTTCCCGCTTCACAACCACTGCTGCTCTCACAATCAACTTACCCTCATCATATGACGACTTCTTGCTAATCCAACACAATTCTACATGCTTTTCATACTTTCATACCCGAGGTCACCCCTAGAACAAATAAGCCCTAGTTAAACACTCCCCAATTATTAAAAAGAGAGAGAATAATAAGGCCTTGGATTAATGCCATTTCATCGCCCCATCCCCCCAGCTTGTCCGGCTCCCACCCTTCGGCCAGCTTCCCTACATTACGTAAGAGCTTCAAAACGTTCCCATCATATCAATTCGCCGTGCTTGCGTACTGCTCCATCTTTAATAATCAGGTCAGATGAACCTGTTTATTACAGCAGAGGGTTCTGCTTAATGTGATCGATAGATGGCGGGATCGGTTGAGGGATATTTACCGATGATAGAACAAGTGGTTCCACGGTCTAGTGGTCAGGACCTGGGGTGAGTCACCCAAAGTCACCTTTAGTGACCACAAGATAATAAACTCCGATGCAGATTTTGAGATCTTCTGAGAAGATTGGAATTCCGATGGCCCGGTCGAATGCCGGCCGCACCTTTCTTCTTTTTATTATCCTTTCTTTGACAGAGAACCTCGACCCCACACCACTTGCCCTTAGTCGTACATGTAGATGACCTAGGACCGACCTAGGTCAGGTCAATGCGCAAAGTTCACTTCCAATGTTGAATGGGAATAATCGCACAAGTGCATCATATCCGGGTGGCGTGTTAAAATCAGGTCAGGTGGCAAGGCAGGATTATTAACCAAGTTATCAAGCAACCCAAGTCGCAGGATCTAATGGTATATTTAAAATAGAAAATTTACCAATAAAAAAAGGAAGGTCCCACCGGGATTCGAACCCGGGCCATCGGAAGTTTTTAACCACGTGTTTCGACTTAACCAGTTTTTCGACTGGTGAAGTCACGTGATTCAAAATCCGAGGTCCTGACCACTAGACCATGGAACCATCCGGTTATTTCGCCTGCTGCATCGAATTGTCTGAACCCGATTGTGCCAGCTTACCTAGCTAGTATGTTAACCAGAACTCGCAAGTAGATTCTATCCATCTCCTTTGCTGTGATAATCAAGTTGGTCTGACCTGATTAATAATAAATAATGAGGGACAGAAGTAGTGCGCAAGCTTTTTTTTATGGGGGGAGGGTCCTGGCGCTTCCTTTGCGGGGCCGGCTAGGCGAAAGGTCGGGGGGCTAGAAATCACATACACCGCCTTTCGGCAGGATTTTCTAGCCCCCATGAGAAAAGCTGGAGCCCCCCGGGGCTGTGACCCGGCAAAGAAGGACAAGGTCGTCAAGGTTCGTTTCGAAACATCTCTCCATGACCTATCGGATCGTTCCGAATCGCCTTTTGGTGCCCTATGCAGTTTGGCCAGGGCTGAAGGAATATAACCCCTCGCGTGTGATTTGACGAATCTTGCAGGTGCAGATACGAGACTGTTCCTCAAGGTCCCTTGCTACGGTTCATGTACGGCGGACATATTGCTTTTTCTTTTCTCCTGCTCATCATTTTAATTAGCACGGGCCCTTGAAGGTAAATACCCTTTACTCCTGCAGGCATCTCAGAGCATTATCCAAATTCTCTGTTGTTGGAGGTAACTTATAATCAGCCCTAATAGGGCTTGGGACATATACAGAGCATGTGCTTTACATATGCCAAGCATATCCCTCCCACTCCCCGGTTAAGCCCCCCGTTAGAACTCCCCGTTAGGATCCCCGAGCCCTCGGGGCTTTGGTCACCTAGGCGAAGGGGTCATATACCAACTTCAACCCTTCATATCTCTCCACGAATTCAAGGCACTAATTTCTAGCCCACCGGAGAAAATCTGGAGCCCCTCGGAGCTGTATGCCCTATCTTTGCTTTTACTTCTGCAGCCCTTTGAATTCGGAGGCGGAAGCAGAGGATCACTTTCTTTCTTTCCTTTTTCTCTTATTTTCACATCAGATATCTCTCTCGTTCGCTCGCCCTTTCTCTCTCTCTCTCTTGGTCTTTGCTGGTAAAGTACAGTAGTAGTAGGGTGTTTAACGCACTTAAAAATTCAACTTCCAGGTCGGATTGAAAATCCGCTTTGTGGGACCCTCCGACAACAAGTCGGCGGCTCAATGGTCTAGTTGGCTATGATTCGTCCTTCGGGTTTGTTCTTGAAAGAACCCTCAGCCACCACCACATGAAGTGGCTGAAATGGATGAGGTCCCGGGTTCGACTCCCGGTTGAGCCCCCATTTCTTTTTTCCGTAGACTAACCTCCTGGTTTTTCGAGCCCCAGGTTAGGGTTTCTTAATTTTTTAAAAGACTACTTTTCGTGCTTTTTTTTTAACGGGTAACAACAAAGATGGGATGGGACCTGTGACGGCGCGGCGTGGACTGACAGGCAGAAGGCGGTGAAGTAGGCGGCAGGGTTCTGCCACGCTAATTTGCCCATATCTTGAACTCCTACCATGCTTATAATTCTCCTTTCTTTCCTTATGCTCTGGATCTTGTCTAGACTAGCTGCCATAGTTGATACATAATTTACTATGCCTGAAGGCCTACAGGGCCCCGCGATCGAATTTTTTGACCCATATCCTAGACAGAACAGAACAGATATCCATCTCCCGCCTTGCCTTTGCTTGCTTATTGCGCTCGTGTTGTGATAATTGATCGAGGGAGAGATCGGAGCCCGAATAGATAAGGAAATTCCATCCATCCATCCATCTATCTATCTAGAAGGAAGGAGAGGAGTGCTGGTCAGTACCGTCCGTATCGTATCCACAAAGTACTCCACTCCATACCAACACGCAAACATATCTATCCCATCCATCATATCCATCCCACCACCCATCAACCAGAATCCAATCAATCCCTTTTAATAAACTAAAACGTTCCTACCTAAGGACCCCACCACATCTCCCGTCTCCATGTTCATTTATTTATTTACTGAAATGTTAAATAAATCAACCAAATCAGGATGGTTGGTTCCGTTCCGTTCCGTTGGAAGATATGGATGGAATGGATAGATCCGCGCTACACATTGTTCCAGTGAAGAAGGATCGTGTCAGCGGGCGGCTAGATAGATACTCCCTGTCCAAAAGCGCCTTCTCCTTCTCTTCATAGGCTGATCGATCGATCATATTCACAGGGTACATATGGAGAAGCCGATATTATCCAAACGACTTCTCAACTGCTGAGCAGTCTCCATGCTCATATCTTCTGCATCCAGATTCGATCATGCACTCCCTTTTGAAGAGACCATGTTACCAGAATCAACACCGGCTAACTACTTGACTAATCCAAGTTGTTTGGTCGAGATCTCCCATCCTACGCTGGACTACTTATTATGAACCATCCTAATAGCGTCATGCCCGTCAATAACAACATCCATTAGGTACATAAGCGTTATGCGTGTTCATCTACCTATTCTGAAAACCCGTAACCGGGTGACGTCGACACCGTCAGCGTAAAGAGCATAACCATCTGGAACCGCGTGCTAAGACATGCATATATCTAAGAAAAACGTCGTATCCAGCAAGAAAAGCACTCGTGATCAATCTTCAACCCATGCGACCGGCGGCATCGTGCTGAACTCACACATCATTCCGTGCCCCTTTTTTTGAAACTTTTTTGGTGCATTTTCCTCCGCATCGTGCTCAACTGCCCTTTCCTCTATGAAAAAGCGAGTCAAAGCAACCCAAGTACTTTTCCCCATCAATACGACACTATGGGACATAGATACAGGAATAACAGATGACCGTTTCCACTGGATCGTCTAACTGATCCATCGGATCCGCATGTATGTAAAAATAAACAACTAATATCACAGAGGAGATAATTGCAAAAGGCTAAAACAAAAAAGGTTAAGCTAACTAGAAGAGCAATGCACCGATACAACAAAGAGGGACGAAACGGCGACTGGTCAACGGATTAAAGTATCAGGTGCTAACATGCTGGGCTTGCTCGATGACAGATATATTGGAGCTATGAGACCAGCGTAGTAGGTCGGCCGAAAGAGTCTTTCCGATTGGGACGATATCCCCCCCAACACTCTACAGAGCGTAGGGGTTCACAGACCGGATAGTCAGGCACCTACAACAATGTTAGTTGCGAGAACACAAGGGACAGAGGTCACATGGAGGCGAGCACGTACGGAGGACTCTTGGTCAGGTCGGTCTTCAGGATGATCGGGACCCGGGTCATTTCGGTGACGTCTTGGATGTATTCTCCATCCTCCTCCCTCAGCTTGAACAGCTTGAGGTACTTCTCCTTGTTCGTCAACTTCGCCTCGGGAGTGTCGCTTGCGCTTGTCGCAAGCTTGGGGTCGGACCGAGTACGGTGGGGCGACTGCGGCGGCTGGCCGCTGTGTGTGGGCGATGGTGGCATGCTCTGCGTCGAACGATCGACAGGCGAGTTCAACGAGACACCAGCGGCCATCTCGGTGACCTCGGAAATGTCATCGTCGTCATCGAAGAGAGCATCGACATCGTCAGTAGACATCGTTCCAGTCTCCGTCTGCTTCCGTCTAGCCTCGTCCTGCTCCCTCTGGCGCTGCTTAGCAAGCTCTGCCTCACGCGCGGCGGCAGCAGCAGCGGCTGCTCGGGAGGACGGCGCCTTTGGACGCTCGTCCTCGGGGATATACGCCGAGGATGGAACGCCTTTCTCCCAGTAGAGCTCGAGGACGCGCTCCTCCTTGCGGAATTCAGCCTTCTTCAGTGGCAGCTGATCGCAGTGGACGCGCTTCTCGTAGCCATACTCGGGGATGAACACGTCGAAAGCAGACTCGTACACGCAAATGACGACACCCTCGGTGATAAGGTCACCACCAATCTCCTGCCTCTTCTTGTCCATGGTCCGGCAAGCCTCGATATGCACGCTCTGTTCCTGAGCGTTGTGAGCCGAGTCTTTCTTATTGTTGCATTGGTCTGCCGTTTTCGCCAGCGTCTCAACGTCCTCGGTGAACTCGACCGCACCATTCGACAGAATTGCCTCGAGCTGTCGGTGGACGATGATGTCGGCATAGCGCCGTGAAGGGCTGGTGAAGTGGGTGTACAGCGGCAGGTTGAGCGCGTAGTGCTGACGCTGTTCGTCCTGGATATTGGCCGCCACATAGTACTTCGCGCGTCCCATGGATTTGATGAGAAGCGTCTCAATTCCCTATTTGCAGTTAGGCAGCTGAAAAAGAGAGCAAAGTACGAAATAGACGGTATACCAACCTTGCGCAGATCGACATCCTGGATCTTGAAGAGGCTGCTCTGCAGACTTCCACTGCTCGTAGGATCGATCTCATAACCCAGTCTGGTCATCCTCTCAATAAAGGTCTGGAGGCGTCGCGGGTTCGGCGTCGCATGACGACGGAGGAAGGCCTTCTCGGGCATGGCAGCCAGGAGCTTACGAGCGACGAAGAAGTTCACCTTGTGGCAGAGCTCCTCAATAAGCTCGTGAGCGGGCGACGAGTCGAAGATGTTGCCCTCCACCGGCACGTTCTCATCGTCCAGCAGGTACAGCAGGCGAAGAGTCGGCGGATTCGAAACGCGGTTTCCGAATCTCGCTTCTCGGAACTTCGTCGCAATGGCCTATAGGTTCACGTGTTAGCGGAAAAAAAGCACCTACATACCACGCAGCACGGCTACCTACGTTGAGCGTCCGAACGTCGTCTGGGGTCGTTCCAGTAAGGGTGATGTCCGACTTGCCGCTAAGCACCGCATCCACATCGCTGTAGCTGACCTTGCCAGCGCTCTTGATGACGCCCTTGCCGATCCAAATATCGTCATCAACAACACCGGTGGTAGGGTTGACCCGGAAGACGACGCTGAAAGTCAGACGGTCCTCTCCCGGAAGCAGTGCACAGAGCTCGGCAGAGATTCTTGGCGGCAGCATGTTCACGATCCGGTTCGTCAGATACACACTGGTACCACGCTTCTTGGCCTCCCGGTCGACCAGGGAGTTGGGCTTGACAAAGTGAGCAACGTCCGCGACGTGGATACCGATCTCGATCTTGCCATCCTCGAGCTTCTTCATGTGGATCGCGTTATCCAGCTCCTTGGAGCCGTTGGGATCAATGGTGAAGGTCGTCTCCCCGCGGAAATCACGGCGTGAAGCGAGCAGAGCCTCTCCCTCGCTGGCAACCGACCAGTCTTCGAAGCCGACGTTCTTCAGCACGGCCTCGGAGAACTCGTCGGCGGCAAAGTTGTTGTCCCTGAGGATCGCATCGGTTTCAACCTTCAGGTCGCCCATCTCACCCAGCTGCTCCACGAGGGTGCCGAAGGGGTGCAGAGACGTAATGGGCCATCGCTTGATGCATGCGACGAAGATCCGGTTGGCATATTCCTGGTGCTTCTCGACGAAGTCCCGGGGAGCCTGTTCGGTCGGGATCGCAATGAGCGGGACACGCTTGTCCGTGGGCTTGAACCAGACGATCTTCGGCTTATCCTGCTGGCGTTCCTGCTGCTGAGGCCGGGGTTGGCCACCCTCCCTCGCGAGCCGCTCCGCCTCCTGCTTCTCCTTCGTAGCTTGGCTACTTGGACGCAGGAGACCGAGAGTACCAGAGAACATCTGACCCGCAACTCGTTCAATCACTGCCACAACGTGACCGGCATACAGGGGCTTCTGCTCGTCACTGATCTCATCCTCCTCGACCAAAAGCAGGCTCTGGCCTTCGACTTCGACATCGTCATTCTTCTTCTGCGTTGGTCGCTGGCGAAGGCTGCCCCTGCGGCGGATGCTGCCATCAGGGCCAATCTGCGCGGTGTCACCGTTCGCCCCAGAGTCGGACCGTCCGAGCTTATCAGCTCCGGTGGCCGCCGCCCTCGTATCGATATCCTTGCGTTTCTTCTTCTCCTCCTTCTCTTTCTTCTGGGCCCACACCTCATCAACGTCGAGCAGCTCGACGGCGACATAATCACCCTCCAGAGCTCGGTTCCGGTCTTTGCTTCCGCAAATGAAGATATCCGCATCGAGATCAGGACAGGTAACATACGCATCGGAACGGTTCTTCTTGTTGACCCTCAGAACACCGGCCACCAGTTGACCGTTACTCAACAGCGCAGGCAAGTTCGCCTGAGGGAGGTACGGGGTGAAGAGAGTCTTGCGCTGTTGCTGCTGCTGCTGAGCGGACAGCTGCTGGGGCGCGTGCTGGCTGGCTTGAAGGCCGAGAGCTTGTCCGTTCAGCTGACCGTTTTGCTGCATGGCCTGCAGCTGCGCAAGCTGGAGAGCGTTCAGCTGCTGTCCGGCAAACATCTGCGGTGGCGCCATCACGACCTGGCCCTGAGGCAGCTGGATCAGCTGAGGCTGACCAGGGTACTGGAAAGCGCCCAGGGAGCTGATCGACTGATTGATCGATCCCCTCACACGGTGACCAGGCTGGAAGGCGTTGGCACCCTGCTGCTGGTTGAAGCCAGTAGTAGTAGTAGCCTGCGTCTTCTGCTGCTGCTCCTGCCCCTGGGTCTGGTTGTTCGGCTGACGCCAGTTGGCATCGAAGTTGCGCGAGGGCGTGCGTGCGTGGCCCTGCTGACTGCCCCGTCTCTGGCCATCCGTCTGCCCGCCAGCACCCCCGTCGGTGGTCTGAGGGAACTGAAAGCCCGCTGCGCCACGGCCAGAGGCGGCATTACGGCCGTTGCCGACGGCCAGCGACTGGCTTCGAGCGTGGGTACCGGCACGAATGTTACCAGCGCGTTGGAGACCAAGTCCCTGCGGTGCCTGGCTTGTAGCAGGGGTGGATTTCTCGTCCGAACCTGAAGTGGCCTCCGTCGTAGTGCTGCCGCCGCTGGTGCTGGGGATGGGGAACTGGAAGCCGGAAGCGGCCCGCTTCTGCTGCGCCAGCTCCGCAGCCTTCTTTGCTTCCGGCAGGGCGAGGGAGTGACGACGCTGGTGGCCACCAGCAAGACCGCCGCGCCCACGGCCCTGGTTTCCATTCTCGCGGTTCTGGTTGCCTTGCTGGTTAAAATCGCCGTATCCCGAGGCCCCAGCGGACGGGGCTGGGGGCGGGCCCATACCGAGGCCCGGGAGGGCGGACTGGTTGCGCCGGTGGGAGGGCTGGTTGGGAGCAGCCATCGGGACACCCAGCTGCTGCTGGGCCATCTGGGGGAATTGGAAGGCGTTGAGTTGAGGAGACACGCCTGCCATCGACGCTCCGCCCTGCATCGTAGGAGAGTAGGACACCTGTCCCAGCTGCTGCGGCTGCAAGAGGCCCATGTTAACATACTGCTGATGTGTAGCTGCAATCTGTTGCTGCTGCTGCTGGAGCAGCTCGATCTGCTGCTGTATGGCTAGTTGTTCCACTAGGCAACAGTCAGCCACCTGGCCTAAAACCAGTTTACTTTTTACGATGTGATGGATGTTTGAGACATACTCATAAGCGGAGTCAGCTCAGACGGACTTCTCCGATGAGCTATATGGAGTCTGCGGCCGGAGGGGCCGGTGACCCCGGCTTGAGCCTGCTGATCCATGCCTCCAGATTAAGCAAGATAGCTATATCCGTGCAAGAGAATTTGCTGTAGTATGGAAGCGTCTTCGCGTAAGAAAGAAGCTTGATGAATCGAAGACTGATCACGGCCCGCAGCGGGTTCTCGAGCCGGGAACGGACCGAGCACTGCCCAGCTGTGGAGCTCGTAGAACAATGATGGTTGATCGAAACGAAGCTGATGAGGACGGTCAGTAATGGTTGCAGAGTTTGATGGGAAGCAACACGGATTGACAGCTGGAAGACAGGGGGTAGCTGTTTTGGAGAGGGACCCAGAGCGGCCGTCTGTGGCAAAAGGACAGCTGGGGTATCAGGGGGGGATCTCAGGAGAGAAAACACATCGACCACGGGGTCCAGCGGTGCTCTTACATTCAAATGATGGTCCGAACTCTTCAAGGAATCTCTGGGAATGACGGAGTGTAGATCAAGGAAGGGCGAGTGCAGACGAAGGGACGATGACTCGCACGACGGGAGCTGTTTTGGAGGATCGACGGGTCGACACCGAGTCGGACAGCGTTGACCAGAGGGTCGGGGGGTTGTCTTCTGGCTGACTGGACTCGCCTACCGCACACACACGGGGGAAAGGTGGGCAGGGAAAGAAAGAGGGGATGGAGCTTGATCGAAGGGGGGGAAGGACCGAGGAAGCGGATGGGAGCCGTCGAGAAGGGACGCAGCGGCAGCCGCAAAACAACGAGCTTCAGGAACGGATGACCCTTAGACGTTCACGGTTGCACGGAGAGGATCGGGTCTCACGGGCAGACAGGAAGGGGAAACCTGGGGGAGCAGTGAAGGAGCTGTTGAGTGGCCTTTTCCAGGTCGGGACCAGGCCCTGACGGACTCAGGGGTTGTCCCGGCAGAGAGAACGACAGAAAAACGAAGCTGGCTGAAGGAACGATGGAGCCGTTGGGAGAAGAAGGGAGGAAGGAAGAAGAGGAGGGAGAGGTGAAGAAGGAAGACGATGGGATGGAGACGGGGTGTGGGGAGAGCGAAGAGAAGGAGGTGGAAGCGGTGGTCGGGCACTACGTCGAGCAGACGACACGCCAGCGCAGCGGCAGCGGGGAGCTCCCACCGCTGTTCTCGCTCCCGCCAGCTGGCCCTGGGGACGGCTGGCGGCGGGCGCTGGCCGGGGCGGCGCCAAGCTGCTCTCCAGCATGCCTCAGATGCTGCTCCAGCGTCTCGAAACCTCCTCCGCGTCGGACAGCTGCTCCCTGTCCCATCGTGAAATGCAGGCCGACGTGCTGCTCACGATGATGCAACTCCCGTAGCCTGCCCCAGCGAACACCACGGCTCACGCCCGTCGGCGATCGGCGCCCGTCTAGTCTGCTCCACGCTTGACCTCCAACTTTGGGTCGACGCCTCGGGTCCGTCGAGAGCTCAGGCTGCCAATTGATCTGTCTTTTGTGCGCCGCTCGCTTCTCTCCTTCCAGAAGGTAGGTCGCGTCCCCCGGTTCTGCTGCTGTCCTTGGTTCTCCGCCGGTTCCTGGCCCTGTGTCGTGCTTGTCCGGTCGGTGTTGTGTCGTTCGTGACTCGCGCTGATGGCTCTCTCACAACAGGGCGCAACATCCCCCTCTCTCCTTTGTGCAGCACAGGCACGCATCTGCCCACCAGAGCACCCACCAGGAAGCGCTCTCCATCCCGGTGGACACCGTCGTTCCTCTCTCTTGCAGTCCTGTGGTGCTGTTCTCAACGGCTTCAACCGGGTGTGAGGGACCGGGTTGGCGTGAGAGTGCAAGTTGGACAGACATTGGCGGCCTCTGATACCAGCATTGTAGGCTGGCTGTGTGCTTCTGTCGGAGCCCGCCGCGGAGTGAAGGCGGCTATTGGCCCTCGACGGGAGAATAGGACTTTTGCACGGTCTCTTCTGTCATTAATCTCCCACCTTATCTCTAGCATCCTCAAGTAACCCATTCTGTTGCTGCTCTCCCATTCTCCACGGTCCTCCACCAGTACTACTCTACGTCAGGACCTCGCATCTTCCCACTAGACCACCTCACGTCGTCTCTGTTAACCAACTGGCAGAAGAGACCTCCGGTCCAAGATGGGTAGACAGAGCTTTTCCCCTCATTTACCGGACAGCCCATCCAGGCAGCTCCTCGTGGAGCTGGCCCGCGAGCTGGAGCAGGTCCGTCTGCACAACACCGAGCTGAAGCGGGTCAAGGCCTACGAGCGCAGATCCTTCTACGAGAACCTCGACCGCATCGACCGCGAACGCGAAAAGGAGCACAACGCGGCCCTCGACGCGGCAGCTGCCTTGCACGACCAGGTCCGCCACGAAGCCGAGGAGACCCTGCAGGAATACCTCCGACAGCTCGAGGAGGAACGGCGGCGCAAGGAGGAGGAGGCACGCAAGGAGCGAGAACGGATCGAGCGCGAGAAGGCGGAACAGTTACGTCGCGAGCAGGAAGAGGCTGCTCGACGCGAGGCTGAACGGCGGGCCAAGGAGGAAGAAGCCCGGAAGAAGGCGGAAGAGGCCGAACGGGCGAGGAAGGCGGCGGAGGAGGAGCGGGAGCGCAAAGAGCGAGAGCGACTGGAGGAGGAGAAGAGGAAACGCGAGGAGGAACGCCAGAAGGCAGAGCAAGATGCCGCGCGACAGAAGGCCGAGGAGGAACAGCAGGCTCGAGTCCAGTTCCAGAAGCAGCTGGGCGCCACCCGCCGCACGCAGGATGAAGTCAATGTGCATCTACGCTACCTGGACCTGCACAAGCACCTGAAGGAGTTCAGGAAATGGATGAGAGAGCAGGCGAAAAGCAACGCCGCCCTCAAGGAGAAGATGGGAGATCTGCGGCGCACGATCCGGAAGTGCGTCGGCCAGTTGAGAGAGGGCAAGGGCGCCAATCGCACGCAGGTAGGTGTAGGAAGCATCCACTCCCGTGTGAACAACTGCTGAACGAAACTGCAGCTGCAAGAGATCAAGACTACGCTGGAGACCGCGTTGACGGTTACCGAACCCGCGGTCGACGTTCGCGAATTCATCGCTTTCCCTCCGGACGAGGTTGCCAATGCGGAGAATACGCAGATGCCTGCACTGTTCATATACATCTTGAACATCCTCTCCAAGTCCTTGATCGCCTCTCTCGTCTCCGAGGCAGCCATCAGCCCCAAGTACGCGGAGCCAATTGGCATCGTCGCTGCGCAGATCTTCTCCACGGAGGCGTTCACGTTCAAGGGATATCCGCTGGTGGACATCCTGTGGGCCAAGTACCGCGTCTTCTGTCCCGCGCTCTGGGGCTTCTACGGCGACGAGAACACCGAGGCCGGAAAGGTGGCCATGGGCTGGCGTCGCGAGGAACCCGGCGGCCCCTTCATCAGCCCGCAGGCCCATTCGGAGCGTATGACGGGTCTAGGCGCCGGCTTCGCCGCCCTCACCCTGCGCAACTTTGGCAAGACGACGCGCAAGAACCCCTGCCCGAACACGCTGTTCTGGAAGTCGATGCACCTGATCCTCTCGATCCCGCCGGAGGAGATCCAGGAGACGCACCTGTGGCTCCTGAGCGCGATGCTGCGGTTTTCGCCGGACAAGGTCGTCAACTTCTTCGGGCACCTTGGCATCGCCCTGATGAGGCGGGCCATCGTCGACCTTCCGAACAGCCTCCCTCGGCGGTCGACTGCGGCGGACACGCTCAAGTTCCTGCAGGAGCTCTACAAGCGTGAGAAAAACATCATCATCTGAGGGAGTTATCAAGGTGATGAGCGAACTGCTTTTAAGCACGGGTTAGGAATTCGCGGGAAGTGGCAGCAGATGGACTGATGCATCTTGGCGGCGTTCCGGGCATGTTCGATCGGGCAGTTTATCGGAGGGGGCTGATATCATGGTAACCCTCGGGTCGATTCCGAATTCGAACCTTCATGGAGAAAAACACGATCATTCAGCCCGCAACTTCGTCGTCCGATCGTCCGCACGACTCGACGGCCTGCTGCAGAAATACCAACCGGTACTGCAGCACTCTTCTGGACTCCGTCCTCCCCCGCCCCTCCCATCCAATCGCCCGTTATGCGCATGCATCCCGGGCGACTAAACACGGGAACCTTTTCAGGCTACCTACTCTACTCAACCCTCCAACCTTCCCACCCACCATCTCATTACTGTCTGCAGAGTCCTATCTCCACTGTATCATCAGGATTTTATTACAAACTATTTACCTGCACGGCGACATGAACATCCATGCATTCCAAACAGAAAATTGAAGGAAAAAAATTAGATTTTAAGCAAATTTGAGATCCGAAGATCGGATGACCGAGGCCAAAGCGCGTTGATGCTATGCCATGGGATGGGATGGGATGAGATGGGAATGATATGATATGACGTGTTCTGGGTTCCATATTAGATATGCATGTATGTATGTACAGTGGGAATCAGATCAGATCAGCCCGAGATGCAGAATGCAGTCAAGCCAAGACTTGGAAAGCGATTTTAAGAAATGAGATGAAAAGAAGCTTGATTGTGTCTGACACTACAGTACGGTACATTCCTATCAAATAGAATATATAGATGACATTGTCAAACAAGAGATGAATAGATTAGGTAGATAGACTGCAAAAAGCCTACCTACCTACCTACCTACCCACTTAGTGTACAGTACATACGGTATGGTTCCTGACTGTCACATAACCCTTTTTTTTTCCCTTTCTTTTCGTTTATTATTCATGGTACGGAACAGAACAAAGGAATTGGTATTATATAAAGAATTAGCAAAGTTGTAAAGAGCCCTCCTGCTCCGCTTATTCGAGCAAGTATTCGTATTCACCATTCCTCATTGATTGAGGCATTTATGTATTTGTCTACACCACCTATTTATTGACATGAAAAGTGTGTCTCTTCTCTCTATCTCTCTCCATCCATCCATCCATCCATCCAGACTTGGTGCAGGAGTACATACAGTATATATATATGCTGTATTGGAAATTTGGAGTGTTCTTCACGGTCTAACTCGGCTAGGTAGTTGCGCGGCATTGGAACGCTTCAACGCCATCTTCGAAGATGGCTTTTTTTCCTTATCCTTATGTAGGAACGTATCAGAATCATCCCTTTGGATGGTTACTATTACTCGACAGGTTCTCTTGCCGGGCTAAACACGTTTAGTAGTGGTCGGTCTTCGACCACACATCCACCCGTTCCTGCATAGGTCCCGCCACACTTAGGATCTCATATATACCCGAATCCGTCAAAGGAAATGTCTCGTTCCGTCAAAGGAGTTATACCGATTTCTCTTTATAAAAAATATGTTTCGCGAGGCAGGACAGCTGTGAACCCTGCGATGAAGCCAAAAGAAATCAGTTGAGGATTCCCAAAAAATAATTTATGGGCACGGTGAGTCAAAGGAGGGGTTCTGTCTGGTAGAAGATACTACTACCCTGAATGAAAGTCTTCCCTGGAGCAGCTCTGGATCTTCACAATATCGTCTAGAGCTTCGTTCTAGGTGATTCATTAGATAGTCTCTTATCGATCCGTTTTAATCCGAGGTCACTCTGGTCGTCTCGCTGATATAGTTCTTCAACCCGCCAGACCCAGCGCCCAGCCAGCGCCCAGGTGGCAGTCTTGAGGAACCTATCTCTTTCTTCGCGTCATTTTTGGACTTGTATACACCTATATACGTAGGAGTCTAGTCTTTTTTCATCATTCCCTTCCTTCAAAGTCATTAATTAAACATTCGCAGTATCCCTTCCCTTGCCCTAAATACACCTCCTTTTTTTCTTTCTTCCGGCTAGCTTTCCTAGGTATGTACTGTACAGTCCATACATAGAAACTTAGGAAAAGAGACTGCACCAATTCACAATCCGCCAGGACAATATCAGATTAATGTCGACGCCCTCACTCAGAGAAAGATGGGGTACCTCGTATGCATTGAACACATTGAATCTGGAAGGATCTCCGACCTACGCAGGCTGTGTTTGGAGACTGATCTATTACTCGGGTAGATGGCCTTGGCATTGTATGGGTGCCTGAGCCGTCTGTATTATTTATTTTATTACTTGTCTCACTCCATTTGTCTCAAATGTTGTCTGCGGTATTCAGAGAATTGCCGAGTTGGGAGCAGAGGGGACAGCGTGTCGGATGAACGGGGTGGTCTCAGTGATATCTCTATTCATCTACCGCTACCGCTACCCGCAAAAGCCCACTGTAGGGTCATATATATGCCCGCATCCCTTGTTCCGTTTCAGCTTCGTCAAAGGGTCATATATATACATGTATATACCCGCTTCTTGATTAGGACCGTTTCAGGATCTCAAATGGCAGTGGGCCTGCGATAAAGGACAAAGGATAATTACCTACAGCTTCCGGAATTGACCTTGGACCGGTCAAATGAGGGAATCACCTCTGAATCATGGTGTTGCGGACTAGGAAGGAGGTCAACGTGATGGATCGTCTACGATCCAAACCCATGATCCAAGACTATGATCCCATTCTATGATCCCCAGGAACCCAGGTCGGGCAGCATGTATATAATGACGCTCCTTTTCTGATCGATGGATACTGCAGTCATCATTGTAACAGGCGGTCCAATGGTAGGCGGCATGATCCTCCTCCTTTTTCTGAGCGGAGGCGGCTTGCTTCTTTTCTTCCTTCTTGGGTTTGTTGGGGCATTTCCATCCCATGTGGTCATTCTTCCCACAGTGGATGCATAGCTTCTGCTCATAGCGTTTCTTTTGTTCTTCGGTCCAGTTGGGTTTAGATCCTCGAGGCTTCTTGTCAGGCTGTTTGGACTTGTCCTTCTGGGAGTTCTTCTGATTGGCACTGTCCAGTTCCATGGCGTCACCTCCATTACCTGTATGCCGCTGGTTGTTCTGTCGTGGGGTGTTGGTTTGATAGCGACATTCAAAGAGGCGGTTATCAATCTTGATAGCCAGGTTGATGAGCGCATTCAGGTCCTTAGGGTCCTCATGGATCATTAGTCCATTCTTTACTTTGTCCTTCAATCCCCGATAGTAGTGTTCCATGAGCGATTTGTCTAACCAGTCGCCTAGGTATGCCGCGGCTTGTTGGAATTCGGTGGTATAAGCGGCAACAGAGGTCTTTTGCCGGATTGTCATGACAGTATGGGTAGCCTTCCGGACTTCATTGAGGTCTCCAAAGTTCTGCTTCATCTTAGCCACAAAAGTAGAGAATCCATTGAACACCTCATTGGTTTCTGGTCGACGTTCCTCTGGCGTCTTTTGCATTCGGTCTCGAAGATAGGGTTCAAACCATTGAGCTGCCGTGCCTCGAAGATAGGTTGCTGCAAACATGACCTTTCTGTCTTCATCTGGGAAATCTGGCGCGTTAAAAAAGAAGTAGAGTTCCAACTGGGAAATGAACATCTGGAGCTTCTTCCTTTCTCCATAAAAGAGGTCCGGTTTAGCCACCTTAGTCCGCTGGGTTGGATCCTGGTTTGATTCGATCGTCTGTCTTGTGTTGCTCTCCTGTGTTTGATGCCCAAGGTATCCCATTTGTTCTCGCAGCCGCATGTTCTCATTGACCTGTCCCTGTAGCTGTTCCTGTAACTGCTGAGTCTGCTCCTGTAGGGCCCTTACCGCTTGGGCCAGTTCCTGGGTGGAGATATGCCC
>ENA-UOXB01000126-UOXB01000126.1-bioreactor-metagenome-genome-assembly--contig:-NODE-126-length-86095-cov-13.210867_pt1 | contig 86095 bp, 62 predicted proteins | sample MGYA00238158_ERZ761615 | MGnify/ENA primary metagenome ERZ761615 (study PRJEB28904, sample SAMN06267902) | bioreactor metagenome | isolation source: Joint BioEnergy Institute, California, USA...
TCAAGATAAACCAACGGCCCTATTAGGTCTAGTTATCTAGGCCTGTCGTTACAAAGGAATTTCTGTCCAGGATGGGATTTTTTGGCTGGAATTGGGAATTCCTGGCTGGAATTATAATTAAAATTTAGTAATAAACTACATCTTCTTTCGTAATAACTATACCTTTTTAGTATAAAAAAGTATTCCTTTTTATATCTTATGGAAATTTTCAGCCAGGAAATTCCTTTCTAAAAAATTCCTACCTGGAATTCCCTTTTTTCTTTTTAAAACAAATTCCCAGTAGTAAATTCTACCTGGATGGGAAATAACTCTTCTTTAAATCCCAAATTTCCTTCCCATGGCCAGCCTACTCGCAGCCCACTTCGGGCATCTTGCTACAGTCAAACTGCTGCTGGAGACAGGTGGTGTCGATGAGAATGCGTGGGATGTGGACAGTTTTACTCCCTTAATTGCTGCCGCAAAACACAGTTATACAAATGTGGTAGAAGCGCTGCTTGAGAAACAGGGGATTGATGTCAATGCACAGAATGATTTTGGTGACACAGCAGTGCTGTGGGCGGCACACGGCGCCAATGAACCTATGATGAATTGCTCATCCAAGCGGGTGCCGACACCAATAGGCCGAACCTGTTCGGGTTGTTGCCGTGGCCCGTCTTTGCAATGGCGAAAGACAGAGTACAGGCCGCACTGAGGACGTCAGATGAACTGACACAAGAGGCTCTTCTAGAGCGACCCCGGACTTGAACATACACTGGGGAAATGGACAACGCAAGACCTCTTTAAACCCATCTCTTTCTTCCCCGGTGGCTATCTCTGAAAACTGGAACTTGCTGATCCAGTGCTAGGCACCGCCACCCATTCTCTCCTTCAAAGGGCTTTTCCTGTACGCCATGCCAAGCTTGTTTATCTTTTCCTTCAAGTTCCCTCTTAGCTCCTAAGTAGTGATTTCTTTAGTTTCTTCATTCAACGGTTCTTGAATAATCACTTTATGTACTTAGCAATTCTCTCTACCTCTTTCAACCTAGGTAGTATCGAATGAACACCTGGATATTGCTTTGAAGGACTCTCTTACTCGCTCTACACAGGAAATAAACTTACAGTACCTAAAACACCATTGAAGGCCATGTATGGGTGGCCTCCTTGCCATGTTTGGGAAAAGAGCCCTAAATATGTGTAGCAGGGGGATCCCGTTCGCATGGCTGGGGAAAGAAAAAGCACTCTCCGCCTTTTCCAGCGGCTCATGTTTCTGTTACTTCCTCTCATCCATGTCTAGCCAGAACAAGAATTTTGGAGAAGCTCAATACAGAGATAAGATATGTAGATGCTGCACTGTACATAACAATCAAATAGACTGAGGGGGACCCTCTGAAAGCCAGCACGATTTCCTGTACCGAAATCCCCTTTCACTTTTATGTACAGAACAAACATACAAAACACATATACTAATGGCGTATATCACATATATTCCCTCTCCCTACCTCCCTAAGCCGGTTCAGTGCTGCCAACAGTCTGCTGCTAGTAAAGTATGTACTGTATGTGCCCACTAGGTACATCCTACTCCCTACCCCATCCTCTCCGCGATCTTATCGCCCCTATTGCTCAGCTAATCAAAAGAACCATCCCATTCCTTCTCCCGGAATGGTGAACGGCTCCCCGTCGGGCTGGCAGACGGTGCTTGGGGACGGGAGGGTGCCGTTGTCGAAGTAGGACTTGATGTGGCCGACAGTGCAGGTGGAGGGGGCGGTCATTGAGGCGTGCTGTTTTGTTTTACGCACAGAATGTAAGTATGTGAGTTTTGGAGATGTATTGGATGAGCGTCTAGATGGGTGGATGGATGTGCGGGGAGAGACTTACACCGACAGAGTTCTGTTCCAGAACAACGGACTTGGGGAAGCTGGATGACATCTTGTGGGCTCTAAGTGGATTTGTTAGCATTAAGTCTAATTGAGAGGGCTTTTGAAGGGGCAGAGGAGAAGTAGAGTACCCTCTTATTGGAGTCACTGGATCGATCGTATTTCCGATGAACAGGATCGGGAAACTCGTTTCCTTAGCGGATGGGGGAAGAGGGCCTGCGAGGTTCAGTCCAGTTGTCCTTTTGTCGAATGATGAGACGAGGAAAACTACCAGAGAAACGCCCACTAGCCGGCGGCTCACAATCCAGCGATATACAGTCCAGAGGGAGGTACGACCACGCATCCCCTATGTAATGGCTCTGGTCCATCAGGAATTCCACATAATCTTTGTACGCCTGGAGTGTGCTGAGGTTGCCTTTCCCGTATCCATCGCTGCATCTGATCGCTGTAGCAGCATCCTCTGACGACCAGCTTAGATCTTGTTTCTTGTATCCCAGGCTGACGCCGGCCCCGATGAGGAGTAGGGTCCCGTCGCCGCGCTCAAGTGCGGCGAGGACGTCTGCCAGCAGCGGGAAGCTGAGGTAAGGGGCATATAGCGATTTCCAGAGGAACACTTTCAGGTCCTCGTACATTGCTAGCTGAGGCATCTGCGGTCCCAGACGGGGACAGGGGTTTCTTTGATCTTCTCCAGGAGGTTGTCGAAGCGTTCCTGTATCTTCTCCGGGGACTCAGCGTAGAACGAACAGTTCTGTGGCCCCGCCTGATGGCAGAGTTTAAAGAAGCTTTCTACAGCTTGATCAGCTTGCAAGAGGTTGTCCTTCCATTGAAGATTGTAGTAATCTTCCGCATCGACCACTCCGTCGAGAACCATACGGCCGACGCGGTCAGGGAACATGGACGCGAACGTCGCACCAAGGACAGTACCGTAGCTGAATCCATAATACCACAGCTTCGCCTCGGTCTCGGGTTCCCCAGCTGCCCGCTTTTCTGCTTCGATGTACGAAAGCATGTCGCGTGCAACCAGCGGCGTGCTCACGTAACTGCCGTTGCCGTTAGGTCCGCCAACGACGTCGCTGCACCAGTGTCCATAGGCTTGCGCGCGGTAGTACTGGTTTGCCAACGACGTCGAAGAGGCGTCGGGGACGCCGCGATAGTACATTGTGTGGAAGTTGTTGCGGGTCTCTGGGTCGCCCGGGAAGCAGTCGATAACTGGGCCGCTGTTGTTTACGCCCCTTGGGTCGAAGCCGATGTAGTTGTATTGCGTGCCATATGCCGCTGCTAGTTGTTCGCCATAGACATCCAAGAGGAGGACCCCCGAACCCCCAGGTCCACCTGGAGCGTTGTTAGATTATCCAGCCGCGTATTCAGGGAGGCACCACCTCGTACCTGGGTTTATGAGTATATTTTCTGCTGGTTGCGTTTCGGCAGCAAGCCTTTGAAACGCAATTGTAGTTGTTCCCAGACTCGGATCATCATAGTCTAAAGGGACCTTTGTCGGTCAGCTCGAGGCTTAATCTTAGACGGACATGACAATTTTATAGTTAATTACCTCCAAACGGGTACACGTAAATTTGTCAAAACATGGCGTCCAATTGATATTCGGAGACGGTGTAATCTAGGGAGGTCAGTCATGCTCCGATTGATAGAGCAAATGGTTCTTATTCGGAGACATTACCTCAGCCCAATTGTAGACCATCTTCGTATTAGCATCCCTTGATGCTATTGGACTCGCCCCAACTAGCCAGGCATTCCTGGAAGGGGAGCTATGGAAAAGACAAAGCGAGAACAGGTAGCCGAGCAGCAGTCGGCTTAGCGGGCGAGAAGCCATTGTAATTAGGATCTCGGTATTATGTAGATAGGGATGTAACCGCGAAGGACGGTAGCTGGAATAATGATGCAGTATCCACAATTCATCACGCAGAATTTATATCAATAACAACCGGACTCTGGTCAATTCGAGGGACGACACTGCCACTTGTCGGACGCCTTGAACTTGCTTGAGACACATATCGTAGAGAAGGACAACACATCTCAGATGGCTGCACTGGACGCCTGAAAAAGCTCGTCTTACCGACATCTCTGTACCGTATGGCTGGCGAGGTTCTTCAGTACGTCTCGCGTGGAGCGGCGGAGCAGAACTTTATCCAACATACTGCGCAGGCACATTACCTCGTATGGTAGGTTATCTTACCAAGTCAAGCCTATTGGTCTGTTCGCTTAATCTCACTCACTAGCATCAATTCATTAGGTAAAAGCCAAGAAAAAGATGCAGCAAGACTCACCAGTTAGATCTAGATCTATTGCTTAGAAGAAGTTGGGTTGTTTCTAAATAAAATCGAATACGGTGCTACCCAACGAAAATGCCCATTGGTCCGCTCATCTATGCTCACATTCAGTCTCAACTAGCTAAAATCTATGGACGGCTAGGGCGAACGCGGGGTAGCTTTGGTAGATTCCCATTGGTCTGTTCGGATATTGCACAGTTCATTTGCAATGCACCAATTTAGTAGATAATCAATAAAGCGAGGCCCGTCTCTTAGAGCTCAATCAAGTCAGGTAGAGATGTGATAGAGAAATACAGGAGCAACACAAGTGTACATACAAAGCTGGCTGAAAGTGCTCTTTCACTAGTTCTGGATATGGAACAAGTCTAAGCCGCCGCCACGTCGGAGTGCCGTTCTCTTGGTCGTCCCTACCTCTACCCAGACATTGACCATCCCAGAAGACTTGGAGACATGCTCTGGATTCAGGATCATTGGCTGCGCACAAGGGAAGAATCCCAGAAGCCCTCTCGATGAGACCACGAAGTGAGAATTGGAACGGCACTTCGAGGGGTGCTGGGATCACGACATTTTAGGATAACCAAAAGTGAGCGGTGGAATAATGCTCCAGTCGGTGGAAAGGGTCGGAAGCTGCAGACCGTTGGGGTTAGGACGGCAGTAGCTACACATGAACACTTCTTCCAGAGCTATGATCGTTACGATGTCGAGGCAGCAGCAATTGTAAACGGCGCAAATTCATATAGTTTGGCCAGTATCATCGAAGCGTATTTGTCTGCAGCTATGCCTGTGGAATTCTCCGTCAGGAGTTATCGGCGCTTTTTCTGTTTGTTCTGAGCGGTTATATTGAATATCGACTTCAGTTGTCCGCTTGATATTCTGAGACCACCAAGAGTTGTCCGTATCCCGGAGAATGCTCGTGTTACTTTTGTCATCTGCGTCCCCGGAGCCCGGGTAGACGGTAGCATGGCTTTCCCCCTGAGAATGGGGAAACATGTTCGCGTTGTTGGAACCCCTCCTTGAGTGGATAGCTCCACATGTCATGATAGCTGCTACCGCTGTGGGTGCCAGGGAAGAATACCTTGAGGAGAGGTCGGAGGGCCGGAATGGAGGCAGCGACGATGGCAAGACCGTCTTCAGCGGCTGCCCAGACAAGTAGGGGGGCAAGTCCCCCTGGAAGATGGTTCTAGTTAGCCTTATAGTAGGTGGGAATTTTGGCAAAGGAGACGTACAGGTAAAATCGGACTTCGCAGAGAGCGCGACAAGGTAGGTTGTCTTTACAATGGCCGTGCCGCCGGCGCTGCGGATTGGTTAAAATGGCTTGCAATTATGGAGAGCATTGGGGAAACTTACAATACACCAAGACTCATGGCAACTGCAATACCGATCTTTTCCTTCTTCTGCATTTGAACGTTCCAGACGATAGTCCAAGGCAGCAGCGCGAGAACAAAATCCTGTGCGTCCGAGTATTCTAGAGACAAGAAAATGAGCCACTAACTTGCAAAGACAAAATAAAAAAAGGAATGACTGAAAGCAACAAGATGCATACTGACCTCCTACAAATAGAGAAAAGTTGGTGAAGACGTAAGTCGGCCAGCACTCGGAAGGGATAGCCGTGTTCCACAGATGCCTCGGGTCCTTGCGATGAACAAAGACGAACGACTCAGCCAGCACGTTGACCACATTCATGGTAATGATAACAAATCACAAGGCGATTTTTATCCACCTCTGAACAATGATCCGCAGCAGAGTGACTGCAAAGGACGTCTTGCCTAGTGTGCAGGCCATGATGGCAAAGACTCGTCAATGTCGCAAAGCAGGGCAACATTGATGAGATGGTTCGGATTCTGCGCGACCACCTCAAGATGCCTCCACAGTCCGATATTCGCAGCTACGTTGCAGACAGCAGCATAAGCAACAAGGCATCCCTTCGAATAACATGTCAGCGCATGCGACTGCAGGAATCCAGACAGACAAATACGACGTTCTTACGGTTGCCACAATCACAATGCCATCGTCCCATCCAAAAACACCCTTTATCTTGATCCTGACATAGAGGCGAAGGATCACGATTACAAGTGGAATCAGAGAGACAACCCACATAACGGCCTTCACCGTGCTGGCTCGACTCTGCGCGAGGAACTCTGAGTTCGTCCTCGAGGCCATCCTGAAGTAAAGCAAGCCTGGAGATAAGAAATGGTGTCCTTGAGATCAATCCATGTGTGGAACAATGAGAAGAATTTTACTTGGACAGATGAGACAGGCAGCAAAATGATTTGTGTCCTTCCTCAACCTGGACATTTTTTGCACAGCTGAATGTCAAGTATCATGAAGGCCTCCACTAATAAGCATAAAGGTCAAACATGAGGGCTATAATAGCGTACTTGCTACATGATCTATACCTATGGTGCACAAAATTCCTTGTCACTAGTAAGCAAGACAGCGCTTGCCTTTTCAACACCCCTGGCAGTATCGGAAATATTCCCGGTATGTTATGGGCAGAAAAGCTGCGGCGCAGCACTGTCTCTCAGGAGCTTATCAATCTGGTGGATAAGTACTTAATACTAGGCGGATTCGAGCAAGGTACGATCCAACTCCTAGCAAAGCAGCAGAATGATCCATTAATCTGGCGGAAATAATTCCAGCCAAAGCAAGCGTTATCAGTGATATTGACACTACCGATGTAGCAGATTATCAGCACAAAGAATAAAATCATCTGTAGGAAGCATACCTCGGTGGTTTCCTCACAATTCAGCTCATGATGGAATGGGCCTTCCCAAAAAAAAGGCTACATTCGAAACTTCACTGACTCTGGTCTAACCTTACCTACTAAGAGCCTCATATAGTAGGTAATGACTTGGCTAGTCCTTTCGAACCATTCCTGTATATGACAAGCTGAGAATCCTAACCATATTCACAGGCGTTCAGAGGATCAAGTCATAGGAAGTTCTCATCTGCGGAATGAATTATTGGTGCGTTTGATTGGACAATCTGAAACGAAGAGCTCGGAAGCTTGACCGGTGCTAACAGGCTCGCTTGGGCCTAGAGTTCGTCTCCATTAGCGTCCCTGGTCTACTACGCCGCATACCTCCAAGGTGGTCCGTGTTAACGTCTCAGATACCCTGTCAAGGTTCTTTAAACGGTAATCAGCCCGGTCTCTAGAGACTCTGGACATTGTGGAATGTGGACTAACTCATCCTTTTGAGTATACTATTATTCTCTAGGGAGTGACGGCGCCCCTCAACGTGGAACCGAGATACTCCGGGGGTTCCACCCTGCCGAAGACTTCAACGCGGACTATGATGTGTACGGGAAAGACATGCCACTTGCGTACGCTGTGTTCCTGCAGAATTTCAAAAAGGCTTACTCAATTTGGCAGGTACACAATACAAACATGCAGGGTAAACGGATGATATCCTGATGACGACCGCTGCAAAAGTCTGGTTTTTCTCATTTTTAAGACTTGACTGTGATAACCGACAGCAGGAGTAGGCATCCCAATGCTCAGGAGACACTGTGTCCGGTAGTTGCAATCGATCGCATAGCCGACGTCCAATCCTATGCTGCTGGTGCTAATTCGTCCAACCGATTTATTGGGTCTCCCTTCCGGGCTGGAAATAAGACGTTGAACCTGATGTCTGAGTGGCGGGAATTCCCCCTAGATACTAACTCTGCACGAGTACCCCTTGTCGAGGCCCCGCTGGCTGCAGGTTTGGTTTCTCTGAAGGTCGCATACTCTCCGCAGAGAATAGGGTGTGGGTAGATAAGTACTCCATTCGTACTCCACGTGGAGGTATGTCACCGAATGCTTCTCGGAGCTGTTGAACAGACAGCCCGACATTCGGCATGCTTACCATTACACAGGCGGGTAGCCAGCTCCTGTTGGGCTTGTGCTTTCTTGTAGTGAGCAAGGTGCTCTGGGAGCTTATCTTTTCGCCTTTGAGGGCTTTCCCCGGTCCCTTTGTGGCAAAGTTCACTAACATCTGGCGTGCGGTCGCTGTCTTTCGCGGGCGGGTTGACCGGATACATCTTGAACTTCACCGGAAGTACGGTGCAGCTGTACAGATCGGACCAAATTGTATCAGTCTGGGAGATCCGAATCTGATCAGAACGGTCTATGCGACCAAGCATCCATGGAAAAAGGTAAACACCCCATTATTATGTCGTCTATGATTTCGAGGCTGATGTTTTTCCAGAGCGACATGTATAGACCGAATGACGTTCTCGTCAATGGTCAACGGATATCAAACATCTTCGACACGCAAGACGAGGATTGGCATAACAAGTATATAAGACCAATCCGGAACTTCTGGACGATGACAAAAGTGCTGGATCTAGAGCCTCTGATCGATGAAACTCTGGACAAGTTTGTGAAGAAGCTCGATTCCAAGTTCGTGGACGGGGAGAACGCCGGAACGACCTGCAAGGCAGACGAATGGATGGCTCATTGCATGTGTCCTGTGCAATGGATGGAGTAATGTATGGCCGAATGCTCATTATGGGACAGTCGCGTGGGATGTCACCGCGAATATCAGTTTCGGCCGGCACTATGGGTTCATTGACCAGGAGAAGGATGTGGACAGCCTCATCATCGACTCGACCAAGGGTCTCTATTACTTTGCACCAGTAAGACCAGAACTTCAGCCGTTAGCAGTTGTTCAGCTATGCCATTTGATCGGTTTACTGACACAGCTTCAGGTTTCACAAATCCCCTGGATCGACTACTTCCTGGACAAGAACCCCATCATCCGCATCGGCCCCAAACCTACCCTCACTGGTGTGCTCTACGCCTTCAGGGTCGTCGCTGAATACCAGGCGAAGATGAAGGAGGGCAAGCAGGAGGGGGAAAGTTCCCAAAAGTCCCCCACACTCTGGACAAATATGTCCAACTCAAGAAAACCTATCCGAATATGGTTGATGAGCGTCAACTGGCTGATGCTCAACATCCTGGCCGGCGGCGACACCACTTCGGCCACGATGCGCGCCGTCGTGTACTGCCTCTCGAAGAACCCGTCTGCGTACAGGAAACTAATCGACGAGCTTGACCGCGCCAACCTTTCCCTCCCTGCTCAATGGAGGGACATCAACGGCCTCCCATACCTCGACGCCGTCATGCGCGAAGCCATGCGGATTAACCCGAGAATCGCGATGATCTTCGAGCGCGTCGTCCCCGAAGGCGGATTCACCCCGCCGGATGGCCGCTACATCCCCGCAGGCACGAAAGTCGGGATCAACCTGGCCGTCACGAACCGCGATAAGGACGTTTTCGGCGATGATGCTGACGTCTTCAACCCGGACCGCTGGCTGCGGAAACCGGATGAGACCCAGGAGGCGTTTGATGCGCGGTTGCGGCGCATGCGGGACGTGACGGATTTCACGTTCGGCGGGGGCGGGCGCGTCTGCATGGGTCGGTATCTGGCGGTCTTGGAGCTCTACAAGCTCTTTGCAACGCTGTATAGCTTATATGATGTAAGTCAATTTCTCTAAATCCGACTGTTTTCTTCGTTCGGAAAAAAAAGAAGGATATTCAAGCTGACACTATTATATAGATCCGGCTCGTCGATCCATCACATGAATGGACGTACAGGAACGCCTTGTTTGTGTATCGGTATGATATTCCGGTTACCATCACCCGGAGAGTCAGGAAGCAAAAATAAGCAGCCAGAGCGATGTATACTAAAAGTTTTCTGAACATAATACCATGTGTAACTACACAAGAACTACCCAAATCCAGAGTAGTTGTTACCTTGTGTCAGACAGCCAAAATACCAGTAGCTGACTGCAACTAGTGGCCTTGGCGTCTTTTTTGTAGTCGAGCGGTATCTTTGGTCAACACTTGACTCTCAAACTGGAACATGTTATAGATCAACCATCCCTCGCAACCGTCTATGCGGTGAGAATTTAGTTAAAGCCTAGTTAAGCAAGGCCCCCAGATCTTATCTAAGCTTAATCTAGGATTTAGTTCAGCCCACCCCTGATGCCCAATAGCGCCGCTAAGCTCTAGGCATCCGAGAAATCGGGCGTCCACCCCGCAAGTTTCCACGTGGAGGTTATCAAAACGACACATATGCAGTAAATCTTGCAGCCTTGATGCCCTTGTTTTGATGGGAATATAAATAAGGAAAGTAAATGTCAAACACACTCCCGGGCTCTGAATCCCCGAACACGCACACACACACTCTCTCTTCCCACCACCATACATCTATTCTCTAAGCTGCATACATAGCATAGATACCGATGGCACGGTTCTTCGCTTGGCGCCCAACCCGATCCTCCTCCTCCGGCCTCGACGCCCTCCTCCACCGTCCCGAAGGGAAAATGTCTGGGCCCGATTCCTCTCATCCCGCTCCAAATTGAAATCCTCGCGCACTGTCTCTACCATAGTCTTTTCACGCCGCGGCCTGGTCCCGGCCCTGTCGTTACTGTTTCCGGTTTGGATATGAATGGAAACAGCAATGGCAATGGTGTCGACGGCATCCGCGTCGTCTGCATCTCCGACGCCCACACCACCCAGCCCCTGTCCCTACCGGATGGGGATGTACTTCTCCACGCGGGGGATCTGACCCTGTCGGGGACGAGGGAGGAGTTGGAGACGCAGATCGAGTGGCTTGATGGCTTGCCGTATCGGTGGAAGGTGGTTGTTGCGGGGAATCATGAGATGTGTCTTGATCGGCGACGTCGAGGAGAGGGAGAAGGAGAGGGAGAGGGAGGGGATGGTGCAGGACAGGAAATACAACCTGTGGATATGGATTGGAGATCGATTATCCATCTGGAAGATAGCTCCGTTACTCTTGAGATCCCGTTTCGCGATGGAACAGGAAAGACACGACCACGACGGCTCAAAGTCTACGGCAGCCCTCGCACCCCGAAGCACGGCGACTGGGCGTTCCAGTATCCCCGCTGGCACCACGAGCACGATCACCAGAAGGATACTGACACTGATCCCTGGAAAGACACCATCCCGCCCGACACCGACATCCTCCTCACCCACGGCCCGCCCGCGTTCCATCTCGACAGCGTCGGCGCCGGCGCTGCTGCTCTCGGATGCACGTTTCCGCTGCGGGAGCTGTGGGCGAAGAGAAACAGGCCGCTACTGCATGTCTGCGGGCATATCCATGCCGGGTACGGGGTCGAGGTGCTCCTCTGGGATCGGTGCCAGGAGGCGTATGAGCAGGTCATGTCTGCCGGCGGCGGTATAGGAAGCCGCTGGGTGAATATGGTCAGAATGGTTTATTGGGGGTTGGTGAGGGTGGTTTCGAGGGTGGTCTCTCGAGTAGGAAAGAATGGTGATGCTAGGGCATCGACCGGACAGACTGTCCTGGTAAATGCGGCTGTTGTCGGGGGGTTGAGGGATACGGAGAGACGGGAGGCGATTGTTGTGGTTGTCTAGTATGATCTCGTCTTGACTGATGATACCGAACATGATTCATGCTTCGCTGCCTTGACTCGCTTTCACGAACATACCCTAATCGTTGAAGCACATTGCAGTCTCGTTGAATAGGTCCATTGTCAAACTGCATCACCACTGCGCTGCCATCCCATACCACTCCGACACCTCGTCTTTCTGCTTGTCCGTCTCGTCCCTAACCAAGTAGCCCTTCCTTGCGAGCCTCCTACGTTCAGCCACAGCCGTCATCTCATGCTCTCGCGGAGCCAGCCTCTTCGCAACTTCGTTCGCCTCAAACAAACTGACGAGCCTCCTCCTATGGCGCCCTGCGTCTTTCTCCGCTCTCTCGCGGCAGAGGTCCCAGATAATCCGTCTTTCGCTTCTGCGGTTCTCTGACTTCTCCCTAAGGAGGGACTCGGGGCTGCGCCGTACGAGAGGGTTATTCTCCTCGTTGTAATAGTGGTACTGGTTGATATCTGGGACATGTGGCTGCTTCGAGGTGACTTCGCTGACCCATGCCTCTTCCGCGAGATCGGCGGGAGTGCTCCCCGTCGCGTTCTCCCGATACAGTAGATCTGGGCGGCGGTCCAGCATCAGCCCGAGCATCTTTGGCAACTGCAGTCTCACGGCATCGTGTAACGGCGTGTTTCCTGCCCCGTCTAGTAATTCCAGGTGCCTTTGCCCCGTATGATCGGCGAAATCAAGAATGAGACGGAGAACCTCGAGGTTGTTATCGGTCTCCAATTTCATGTCCATGTCGTGACGTCCGTGGTAACCGTAAGGACTTAATTGCTGCATCCAATGTGCAATCGGTGTCAGAGAACCCGGACGCTCGGAGGAACGCTCGGTGAGGAGAGAGGGGACAAGGCGAGGGTCGAGGAGGTCAAGGAGCGTTTGTAGATCTTGGGTTTTGTCGCGGGCTTGGCCGTTGGGGCCACAGAGGAGTAAATGGATCAGGTTGTTGCCGTTGTGATCGCGGACTGCCTGGTTCGCCCCAGCTTTGATGAGAATGCGAGCAAAACGCGTGCGGTGCAGTGCGTAAGCAAGTGCGAGAGGTGTGTATCCCTCGACAGACTTGGTTTCCAGGGAACTTGGGACGTTCTGAAGGAGATATTTCACCAAGCGCTCGGATTCGTCTGTTTCTTTGGAAAGAACAGCGCAGTGCAAGACGAGGTTACCTAAGTATGGTACATTGCCGGGTCAGTCTTGTATTTGGAACACTTTGAGGGAGTAGACTAGATCCTAGTATATCACGTACTCCTCGAACTGAGCCAAGTTGTCAGGGCCTCCTCGACCCCTCCTTCTGCTTGTGCAAGCCTTCTTAACCTCTTATCATGCTTATGTGCGGTTGTGAACTCTATGTAATGGCGGCCTGGTGCAGTACTTAGGAACCATTCCACACTGTTCAGGCTGCCCTTAAGGGCAGCCACAAGCAGAGGCGGATGCATGTCCTTAGGCTGTTCCATCTGCATTTTTCGTCCCGCTGCTGCCCAATCTGCTCGCTTCTTGCCATGGACGGAGAGGCCCTGGTAGAACTTGGGCTTCTCCTTCACCCGGACGCCACTCTTTTCGACAAGCTGGTCAAGCCGGATACCGGCTCCAGTGCGCCTGACGAGCTCGGTGAGGCAGCGCAAGCGGCCGAGCTGTATTGCGAACTGGAAGTCGGTTTCGGAGACCGTGTAGGTGTGAGAAGACTCCTCGGTGCTTGTAGTTACGAATCTGCGCCCAAGATCGAGTAAAAAGACCAGTAAGTCAACGTTATCCATCCATATCGCGTACTGTATAAGATTGTGCGGGTGAGGAGGTTGGACTTCCCACAGCTCTCCACAAGGGAACACCTCTTTGTTTTCTGGTATGAAAAGCCATGCTCGACAGTTCGCCGATAATACTTCGAGTGGCGTAACTTCGCATTTTACCTGACCGGCCACCTCGCCTACGTCGTCAATGGTAAACTGATCATCTATTTTCTCGCTGTAGATACGGATACCGTGATCATCAGAAGAGCCTTCTTCGTTGCTGTAGTCAGCGTCGTCAGAAGTCCTCATACTGAATCTCTCGCGACCCTTGGTTTCCTTTTGCTGGTGTTGAATGCGAACTGTCTCAAGAATCGCTCTTGCAACATCTAGATGTCCTCGCAGAACAGCAATGGAGAAGGGAGAGAACGAATCACTGTCGTATACGGCAATTTGAAGAGGGGTCTGGTCTTTGTTCGAACCCCACATCGCGAGGGTGAGGGCTTTGATCGTGTCGAGGTCACCGCACCATGCTGCTTCGAACCTGCCATGACATTTAACAATTTAGTGGCAACGAAAAGGAGTGGGATAATTGGACCGGAATGAAAAACCTGGGAAAAAAACCTTACAGTTTCATGTAGCCCTCTCTCCTGACATCCGTAAGATCCGGCACTCGAAAAATGTATGACAACTTGAAAGGTTGCGGCTTTGGAGGCTGATATTCGTTTTGCTGGCTGTTATTTGGTTGTTGAATCTCTGGAAATAGCTCGCTGAACGTCTTAGCGCCTCGTTTACGCAGGTCAGCTTCAAGCCTCTCAAAGTCGCGAGTCAGGGCCTCCACTGCGGCCTTCTTCTCATTCAGACCCTTACGAGTCTTGGCTTCTGCCACCCTTCTTTCGTGTGCTCTCCTCTGGTTGTCATATTCCTCTCTGGCACGCTTCAATGCTCTCTTCGCAGTCCACAACTGGTACGTTCCATCTTCAAGACCTTTGAGATAGAAACCATCATCCGGATTGAGCGGCTCCGGTGGGATCGAACAGAGGTTCTCCCCTTTGTACTCGCGCAAGGATTTGAGGTGCTCCCTGACGCAATCTAACAGTGATTTTGCTTCCATGTATCCATACGATGCATAACGAGCTCCATAGCCTTCGGTAGTCAAGGTGTTCGGATCAACACCACGTGCCAATAGTTCGAGAGCGACGGAAGGCTGGTCAAAATTGGCTGCAAGAATCACAGGCTGGGGGACACGTTCACGGAACAATCTTTCATTGTCTTCAGACGACAGCATATTTACTGCATCGAACTTCAGCCGCGCAGCCTTTACATAGTCAATGAATTCGATCGATGGCTTTGCGCCAGCTTGCAGCAGCTTGAGAACTCCGATAGTATTCTTTGCATGTATGGCTACTGTAAGCGCAGAGCGGGCGGTCGGGTTATATGGGGTACCCTCGACGGCAAGATGATCGATTGCTCGCTTGACGGCAGGCTCATCGTGCTGGAGGAGGACGTCCAAAAGTTCTGCCTTCGTGGAAGCAGCAAAGTAGTGTAACGGAGTGAGCCCTTTCAAGTCTGCCTGGGCAGGTGAGGCACCAAGCTGCAAAAGCTTCGCGGTCATCTCCTGTGCTTTCTGGAGGGGCAATTGAAGTGCCAGAACGAGAGTAAGAATGGCAGCAAACGGGCTGTTGTTCCAGTCATTGAGCAACTTGACTGGTAAGAGTACATCGGCGCCAAAAGATGAGACGAGTTCCTCAACCACTTCGACATGGCCATGCAAAATCGCAAGATGCAAAGGAGATGTTTTATTGTCCCAAGCCAAGACGTTGATATCGTAGACATCCGGCTCAAGTTCATTCGTGCCCTCGGGCAGATCATCGTCACTAGCCTTGTTCTCGTCCTGTTTCTTGATTTTGACGAAAGAGCCTGTGGTAGTTGAGGCAATGTCTGCATCCGAGTCATCAGAGCTGTGACTGAGGAGCTCGTCGTCGTCTTCTTTTCCTTCTTCTTCTTCTTCCTCTCCATGTTCTTTAGCATTATTTTTGGCGTTTCTTCTTTCTTCTTTGATACGCTCCTCTTTCTTAGCCTCCTCTGCTTCATTCTCTTCGCTCTTAGTAAGCAGGATCTTGACAATGTCGACATTGCCCCTTGCAGCCGCAAGGTGTAACGCTGTTCGGCCGTCCGCTAAGCGTGAGATCAACCGGGCACCGTGATCAATGAGGCACTGCACGATCTCCGGCGTGGAAGTCATACATGCAAGATGCAATGGAGTCCTCCCTGTGTGATCACGGCGATTAGGATCAGAGCCTTCCTGCGAAAGCCAATCTTCAACGGCCTTGAGATCGTTGTCGATAATCGCTTCGCAGAGGCGCGACGTATTTCCAACGTAGGCCATTTCTGCAGAGATATATCAGTTACGTGGAAGATGCGAAAATATGGGTGATAATGACCTGTCCAGTCTGTCTCTGTGATAGGATGGAAGCTCCCAATGGCTTGACGACCTGGGTCGTCTTTAATGAACGTAATGTTCCCAGAGACATAGACCTTGCCTTCTTCTCGAGCAACTTCTTCCTCCTCTGGCGTAACTGGCTTCGGACAAGAACCACAGCAGTCATAAATGACGTCCTCGACATTACCGAAGAACGCAGGATGTCGATGGAGATTAACCTCTCGATCACGGGGTTTGTTCCACTCCGCGTTGAGCAAAAGGTCCTTGGTATATAATAATTTCTCAATTTTCTTAGCATGGAACCTCTCCCCGTAAGGAATTGTCTGCGCAGAGGGTTAGTAATGAAGCATTCCGTTAGCATGAGACTTGCACAACTCACAAAGGTATGATAGTCAGATACGTCGTCCTGCTCTACCCATTCGGCGACTTCGTCGTCCCAATCATCCTTGATATTACCCCTCAACTGGCGGGAGCGACGGGTCCGTGTGCTTTTTTCTGGTCGACCACGCTCCAGCCGTCGTTGACGGAGGTAGGCATCGCGATCGGACGATTTTGGAAGCTTCTCAAGGACAAGCAGGCGAGCGAGACCGACCGTCCTTCCAAAGCTTCGCTCGAAGATTGTCTGGGAGAAGAACTGTCAGCAGTGGGATACCGCGGTTATGTAGGAGTCTTACCGGGTCAATGCGGGAGCGATCCAACTGCGGCCAAAACACTTCGAATCCACGATGAGAGTACTTGGAGAGGCGACTCTCGTAAGAGGGGGAGCGCCTTGTAAGGTCGATATGGTTGATCTGTGTGATATATGCGGCAAGTGCGCGTGGCGCGAGGTAGACCTGCCTTCCGTCGTACGCTGCACACGAGCAGTCAACATCGAATCCAGTGAGGATCTCCGCAATTGATTTGTAGATGCGGAGGACGATCTGGACATGGCGCGTCGGGTATTGAGAGGCAATCGTGATTGCGTTTTTCGTTCGAATGGTCGTCGTTTCGTACAGGATCGAGTCCTTTATCTTGGCCTCAATCTGCTTGATCTTCTCAATCGCTTGTTCCTCAGTCAGGCCATACAGGAAGAGGTCCACATCGGACGCGGGAGCGAAGATCTCATGGTAATATCGGCGGAGGCCTCGCTTGGAGCCGCGGTACTGTTCAGGCACCGGCAGAAGAGATGTCACCACTGAGCTTCCCGCAGCAACAACATTGCTCCAATCCAAATCACTTAATGAGCCCTCTGAGAAGATATTAAAATTGTTTTGGAACTCCGTGAAGGTTTTAACGACAGCGGCGGAACCGTTGGGTTTGCGGTCCTCCTCTTTCAGAGGCATGATGTACTTCTCCTTCAGCTCATCCGGTTCCGACGCCAGATTGCGCGCGCGGATCCGGACATCTGCCGTCTGGTCCGGACCGTACAGCGGAAGAATGTTGAGGTGATTGTCCTCCAGCGCTGGATGGGACCGTTCCTGGGCGAACAGCTTCCGTACGACCGCATCATACTCATTGTAGGGCTTGAGAAGCTCCACCATTGGAGTATCCGGATGCGAGTTAACATAGCTCAGGAAATCCTTATGCCTTGCTGGAAGTGGGGGAAGAGAACATGGAGCTTCCATGGATTCTGCGGGAGGAGCCATGGCATGCAACAATGGTCACTTGAAGGGATAGCAATGGGAATAGCAATTGGAACAGAGGAATTGAGGGTTGAGGGCGCCTTTTGCTCGAGGTGCGAAGAGCATGCAGACAAGGATTTGTCAGGGGAACTTGAGCCTTTTAAGTCTTTGTTTTGGCAAACGCGCGACGTTCACAGCAACGCTGCATTGTGATGTTCTCCAGGCAGCAGGCCGCCCCATCCCACCGCTTTCCAGGCAGCAGGCCTGGTCTCCAGCTGATGGGATGAGCCCAGCTCCTGCAATCCCTGCCACAAACAGGTCATAGATGTACTAGAGGAGGCAGAAGTATGACAGATCATGTTTGCTGTCATGTATTGTGGCCTGGAAGATCATCTGTCTCTGCACCTGCGCATGGGCACCCACAATCAAGATAAGATAAGGGCAGGACCCTATGTGGACTTGACATGGTAACCAAGGCCAGCTCTCTTCTCACAGACTTTGAGAACACATTGTTGACCTAATCAGAGAAATACCAGATCTGGCTGCAATCAGCGGTCTTGGCCTCTTTTGTAGCTGAGTGGTATTTTGGTTGACAAAACCGTTGACAAAACCACAGGTGTCAAGCTAATCAGCTAGATGTTTCCATCGCGACTTCTACAGCACTGGAGAGACCTCTCTGGTCATTCTGCAGCAGAATTGGGCTCAACTTGCAACATGGCTCCCATCCTGACATGCAGATGTTTGTCTGCGTCTTTGAGAGTCTTCCAATACATTTCCACCGAGTATTCTCTGCTCTTCAGCTTGCATAGCATCCAAATCAGAATAAAAAAGCGAAACAAATGACCAAATGCATGAATTCATAAAATAACCGTCTAAAAGAATTGACGGCAAAAGGCTGGAGAATACAACCATAACGATTCCAGGTCGCAAGATAGCCCTGGAGGGCACCATGTGGAGACACGCTGACTTTGTCTTCTTTTCCTCCTTCTCCATTTTCTTCAGCATTGTTTTTGGATTTTCTTGTTTCTTCCTTTATACGCTCCTCTTTGCTAGCTTCCTCTGCTTCATTCTCTTTGCTCTTACCAAGGACGATCTTGACAAGGTTGACATGTCCTCCTGGTCAGTAACCTCTACCTGTTATTACTATAATTTTATATATATTACACTAGAAAGCCCAGCATCCCGTCATGCACAAATGCTGGGCTGAAGAATGTACAAAATAACAACCTCACTGAGTTCATGGAATTCACTTGCATGGACACCCTGATCTACATGCATACTGTACTGGAATGCAGGCAGATCCTGGCCCCGGTGAACAGAAAGCCTCAGCAGCAGAGGGGTATGAATACAGCATCTTTGACGTATAACTAAATAGATGGATTGGCTGAGGTATGGTCAAATGTCTACTGTACCGACGCCAGAGGGCATGTCTTCAATTCGCCGCTCTGCATGGACAGACTATGAGTTTGAATTTGAAGGCGTGGGTGGCGGAACCAGAGAATCCGTGTCTTGAGATCGAATAGCTTGCCATTCCTGGATCTCGTGATAGATTGAAAGTTTTGACTCTGACACTCTCCTCCACGGCACTGCAGAGTTCTGGTTAAACATTCTGGAGCAACATTTAGCTCAGCCTGCATGGTTGCCACCTTGACATCCGGGCGTCTGTTCGTCACTTTTCTATGCCTTTGGTGCTCTTAAATATATTTCCACTCAACATATTGTTCGACTTGCTTGCACCTAGATCAGAAAAAAGATCTAACATCAAGACTGGCTACATAAAGTCATAAATTCTGACATTGTCCAATTGAAATAATGGCGAATTGGCTGTAGAATTCAACTAGGTGGATTCACTCCAGGTCGCAAGGTAGGGCATCGTGTGGAGACACGCTGACTAAGATCTGACTAAGCCGCCGCAACCCCGGGCCGAGCACATGACGCCAGCCTCGGCAGCCGGGCGGTTATCGGCGGAGCGCGCGATGCGGAGAGCCCGCGGAGGCGGTCCGGGGAGGCGCTGCTATACAACCTCCCGACGTCGCTCCGGGAGCACTCTCGATAACCTCCCAGTCCTCTATATATCTGTTCCAGTTCCTCCTATCTCTATCAAGTCCCTCCCGATTCTCACGATGTTGCAGTCGTCCGCCAGATCGGCTGCCCGCCTGGCATCCCGGGCGTCTACGACCCACGCTCCCCGCGTCCGCCCGCCACGGCGGACCTTCACGTCCACCCGCGCCACGTCGAGGGAGATCCAGGAGGCGTACATCCTGAGCGCTGCTCGCACGCCAACGGCCAAGGTTTGTCCCGTCTCTTCTGTTTCTGAAGACCTTTTGGCTTGACTTGTGCTGACTGCCCCAGTTCAATGGCTCCTTCGTCTCCGTCCCCGCGCCACAGCTCGGCGCCGTCGCCATCAAGTCCGCCGTCGAGAAGTCGGGCATTCCCGTCGAGAGGATCAGCGACGTGTACATGGGCAACGTCCTGCAAGCCTCCGTGGGCCAGTCGCCCGCCCGCCAGGCGTCCATCTTCGCCGGGCTGCCGCAGACCGTCGAGGCCATGACGGTGAACAAGGTCTGCGCCTCGGGCCTGAAGGCGGTGGTGCTGGCGGCGCAGAACATCCAACTGGGTCTGGCGGAGGCCCAGGTGGCGGGCGGCATGGAGAACATGTCGCGCGTGCCGTACTACCTGCCGCGGGCCAGCCAGCAGCCGCCCTTCGGCGACGTCAAGCTCGAGGACGGCCTGATCAAGGACGGGCTGTGGGACGTGTACAACCAGATCCACATGGGCATCTGCGCCGAGAAGACGGCCAAGAAGTACGGCATCTCGCGCGAGGAGCAGGACGAGTACGCCATCCGCTCGTACCAGCGCGCGCAGCAGGCCTGGAAGGAGAACCGCTTCGCGGATGAGATCGCCCCCGTCACGGTCCCGGGCAAGAAGGGCGGCGAGAGCATCGTCATCGACCGCGATGAAGGATACGAGAACCTCAACGTCGACAAGCTCAGGACCCTGAAGCCCGCCTTCCTCAAGGACGGCACCGGCACCGTCACCGCTGGCAACGCGTCCACCATGAACGACGGCGCGTCCGCGCTCGTCCTTGCCAACCGGGCCCTCGCCCGCGAGTTCGGCACCGGCAAGCGCGCGCTCGCGCGCATCGTGGCCTCCGCTGACGCCGCCATCGACCCCGTCGACTTCCCCGTCGCGCCGGCCAAGGCGGTGCCGATCGCGCTGGAGCGCGCGGGCATAACCAAGGAGCAGGTCGCCGTGTGGGAGTTCAACGAGGCCTTTGCCGCCGTCATCAGGGCCAACGAGAGGATCCTCGGCCTCGAGGGCGCCCGCGTCAACCCCCTCGGCGGCGCCATCTCCCTGGGCCACGCCCTGGGCAGCTCCGGCTCGCGCATCCTGACCACCCTGCTGCACCAGCTGCAGCCGGGCGAGTACGGCGTCGCGGCCATCTGCAACGGCGGCGGCGCGGCCACGGCCGTCGTCGTGCAGAAGCTGGACCGGGTGGACTGAACTGGCCATCAGTTTGAATACATTTAAGTACACATGTACATGACGATCTCTCTCTAGCCTATACCCATGAATGAATGTGAATGGAATGGAATTCTTTTTTTCTTCTCCTCACCCCAAGGATATACTGTACACTACTACATGACTTTGAATCGATGAAGTAAATGTACTCGAATAGAATATAGATGAATGGAAGTCGACTTGGGAGCCCGCCCGTCGCACCATCATGACAGTGACATGATATGACGTGACATGACACATGGCATTTAACTTGACCACAAAACTGTATGTATGTATATACCGCTCTGGCCTGACCTGTCATGCGGCAAAATGCAGACACATATGCAGAAAGAGGTCGCCCTGATGTTATTACCGACGTTTTCCAACTCAACTCGCCACCAAACCAACCACCGCCTGCGTTTCGCGATATAGTATATGTATGAACTGTACTGTGGACTTTTTTTTATTTCAGGAGGATAATGTACCGTATGTAAGCAAACCACCTACACAGGGCATGGGCATAGATAATTTAAATAGTAAAATAGTAAAATGTGTAGCTATCTCAGAAACTACTCTCTAAATCACATTGTACTTGCACTGTACATATCTACTACTCTGTTGTAGTTGTATGTATGTACAGTACATACATACCCAGCTTAACAGTTTGAACCTATGTACATACATAGCGTACCGTACAGACCCTCAAAAACGACAAGAACGAAAACCAAGAAAAAAACCATTTACAAATCCAAATACATCAGCGATCTGCTCTGTTAAGGTTGGACAGACAAAGCTAGAAAGATGGCACCGGTAATTGTCCATATTACAAGGTAGAAATATGTATAGAGAGAAGATAAAAATATGTGCATCCACATGCTCCTTCCCCCCCTCTATTCTCTCTATCTCTCACACCGCAGCCGCAGCAGCAGGAGCCCCATTCTGCTGCAGCAGCCCGCTGCGCAACTCCGACGTCTTCTCGTCCTCGTCCTCGCCAAATGCCTTGCGCTGGATCCACCCCACGAACCGCATGCACTGCGGGTCGACGTACGTCGTCCAGAGATGCGCCACGGTGTACAGGACCGCGTAGAAGATGGGGATCGCGATGACGAAGGTCAGCGGCCCGCCCCGCTGCAGCAGCACCGGGTTGCCCGCCTCATCGACGGCATTCAGGTCCGTGGTCATGGCGGACCGCCAGTAGATCATCCACGCGAGCAACGTGCGCATCAGCGTGTTGTGCAGCAGGTACACGGCGAAGGAGACGCGGCCGATGAAGTTGAAGATGGGGCTCGTCAGCACGCGGCGCGCGTTGCGCGAGAAGAAGATGCCGTGCAGGACGATCGTCGTACCGACGGAGACGACGTAGCGGCTGATCTCGGCGTTGGCCGGGGTTATATGCTGCATGATCACGTTGATGCTGTGCGACCAGGGCATCCAGTCCGGGTTGTGCTCCGGGAACGAGGCGATGAAGAGGCCGACGAGGATGATGATGAATGGTACCGGCTTGGGCAGGACAGAGGTTGCGCGCGAACCAAAGTCGGCGTTGAGCTCCGCGAGGAGCATGCCCGCGTAGATGTTCATTCCAACCAGGGCTGGATAACATGTCAGAACATGTTGATAGCAAAAAGTGGCATTCCGGTGGCTTCCAACTTACCCTGCCCCCCAGACCAGGCAAACAGATACAGAAAGATGAGAATGAGCCTTCTGTATCGGAGCCTCGTGAGCGTCGTGGCCAGGATCGTCAGGTACACCTGCATCGAGCCCTTGAGGAAGAAGGGTATCGTCCAGTGCGTCCCATCGTACTCCGTTATCCCATTGTGCCAGAACAGCGTCAGGTTGCGAAGCAGACGGACGATGGCCTCCCAGAAGGTCGGCCCCGGCGCGTGCGCGCCTCTCTGGATCCAGGCCGCATCGGCTCGCATCGCGATGCGGTGCGCGTTGGTCTGGCAGACGAGCCAGGCGACGATGATGGCCGCGTCCGTGGGCACGACCAGACGGCCGACGCGGTTGAACGTGCTCCGGGACAGCTTCAGCAGCGAGGACTCAAGATTCCCGTTACGGATGCTCTTGGACAGGTTGAGCGAGTTGACGAAGCCGGTGAGCAGGAAGAACACGGCGACGGCCGCCCTGCCGCCGACGCAGAAGCGGAAGAAGGGGAGCTGGAAGAGATGCGGGGATCCGCCCTCTTCCAACGCGGGGGAATGCAGCCATGGGGCGAAGGAGGTGCAGATATGGCCGGTGACGACGATGAAGCTCGCAATGCCGCGGAGGCCCTGGTAGCAAGACACATAAAGTCAGCCGGAGAAGTACAGAGGCATGGAAACAAGTCTCACATCAATCCAGTTGTCTTCCCGCTTTCCCGGAGGCATAGCTGTCTCTGTAAATCCGCATACACAGTGGTAGACAAGAAGACAAGTTCACTCCTGCGCCCACGAGAGCCACGAATCCAGCTGACAGTAAGGCCGAGACACCAAAGGGCTTAGCTCATGTTATGAGAGAGAGCCTCGACTCCTAACCCCCGCGACCAGAGCCGTTGCAACAGATGGCGTGCGGAGGGCGAGGAGCAGTCTCCTCAGGGGAGACGCCGGCTGCCGGCATCACCACGGCGTGCACCGTCCACACGTTCTTCGTCCGACAAGAGAATAAAAGCCTTGGCTTCTTGCATCTTTTTCTTGGCTGCCCCTCCGCAACGTCGCAGAGACGAGTCAGCGTGGAGGTTCTGGAAGGCGGAACGCTGGAAACACGGTCAGCAGGCGGGCTCCGAAGACCCAAGCGGCTTAGCGAGCAGATCCATTGTCCCGTCAGGAAGGCGGATTGGCGAGGCCAAGACGCCAGACGCGCGCACGCGAGCTCCAGCCAAGGTCGGCAGTCATGGTGGATACGAGACGGTGGATAAGTCGACAGAAGAAGAGCTTCAAGTGCCCTAACGAGTCGGATCGGATCGCGGGCCGGCCCACTGCCGACAAAGAGGGCTCTCCTCCGCTGAAGAATCCCGAGTGTGCGGTCGACTCGATGGCAGATTGCTCATGGCCTGTTCCATCTGGATGGAGACGCGGTCAGGAGTGTCTCGAAGGGCGTTTCTCGACGTCCATGGACGGAGGATCCAGGCCGATAATTGCAGCATGGACACCACGGCGGTCAGACGAAGTGGATGCCCACTAAAAATAGTGCCGGTGCCACGTGACCGAAAAGGGGATCTCAGCATGACTCGGTCCACCGTCTCCGGACACGTGACGACTTTGAGTGAACCTTGAGGGACCGCTGCAGCCCAATCGGGTGATCAGGGGCGCAAGCCAGTCAGCACCAACATCGCCGGAAGTTTTTCTGGTGTATGGGCGAGTACTCCCTACGCCGTGGTGAAGAGAGACCACTCGCGCAAGATTATTATATTATTATATTATTACTATTCAGCAGATCCAGTCCATCCCACGGCAGATTTCCAAACCTATTATTCATCTATTAAGGGTCCGTCCCCCGGCCCACGTAGGCTTGGCACATCGGATCGCTACTATAAAAGTCACGTGATTTGAAGCTATATGAGAGCAATTAAACAGATTACGTAGCACAGGAGTATCTGCCATGCTCGACGCCTGGAAGCACAGTCCAGAGCCCCTATGTGCGCCATTTTAGTACTGCATGGCCTCATCGGGTGTCAATAATGGCATCCAGACAGCGCTGGTGCAGGGGGCTATGGGCTCTGGCAATAGCATCTAGTATGGCAGAGGGGTGTATATATATATAGATATAGATATAGAGGTAGTAGATCACTGGTGCTGCTAGCTCTGGACATATATTCATACATTCATCTCACATCTACACTTGTACATCATTCCACCTGTGTTGCCATTCTCACACCAACCAAGCTTGCACCCTCGCGCAGCGCACAGAAAGAAAGACAAGCGCAAGTGGAAGAGAGATGGATATCTAGATTCTAGAAAGAGTCAAGGAAAGATCCTCGCGGTTTTTTGTTCTCTTTTCTGTTCCTTTCTCTATGTGGCCAGGTATCATCGACGTTCATTCATAGACAGGCTGATCCGGATGTCTTCAGATGGAAAAAAAAGAATACGGTCTCGATCTCTTCCGAACTTTCCAACATGACATACGATTCGCCGGCCCAGAGAGATACGGGATGGGATAAAAAACAAAAAAAAAAAATCTTGCATAAGTGAGCTGAACTGACCGAAGGGGGGGGGGGGGGGAAAGACATGGATATATAGGCTATAATCTAATCTGATCTGATCTGATCTGATCTGATTGATCAGGAAAGAGGGGGAAAGAGGGGGGGGGCCGGGGAGAAACAAAATCCGCATAATATTGCATATTGAATTTTTAATACTGACGGAAAGGGAAAAGTCAAGGTCAAGGTTAAGGTCTACAATGGCAACATGCTGGATATCATATTGGATGATTGCAAATGGGAATGGGAATTGTGGGAGGCAATACAGATCAGTCCATTGAATGAATGAATATGAAGGCTGATCTCATATGTCTATGTAGATACATCTATGTCTTATGTTTATGTCCAAGATTGTTGAGGTGGTATTGGGATGGCGGATATGTATATTATACATCAGCCAGAGAAGATCTTATGCGATCTGAAGCGCTCTTTCTCTTTCTCTAATCTAAGTAGATCTTATACAGATAAATTTTTTTTAAAAAAAAAAAAAAAAAAAAAAAAAGACAAAAAAAGCACAGTATAGTACAGTACATACGTACATACTACCGGATCCCAGTTCCCAGTTCCTGACAACTACGTACAGTACTGTACGTATACATACACATAGTACGGCTGTGGCTGTGGCTGTGGGCTGCCGCGCCGCAGCAGGAAGGAAGACAAGCAGTAGCAGTGCCGGCAGTGCCGGCAGTGCCGCAGTGGAAAGCAGATGTACGTGAACGGTATCTGTAGGGATGAATGAATGATAAAATGATTAAATGATGGGGGCTGGAGGAGAGGAGGCAGAGCATACATAGGAGATGGTTATCATAAGGAGGGGAAGGGGGGATGGTATTGAATAGGTAGGTCCAGTCCAAGTGGACATCCATACCACATAGTGGTAGTTAATTATGTGGCAACGACAGGGAGGAGGGCCTAACTGTACGGGGCCCCCAATGCCTTGCGTTGCGTTGCAAATTTAGGCAGTTAATCAAGGGTGAGGAGTGAGGAGAGAGCTGCAAACATAGGTAATAGTAGAGATGAGGGGGGGGGGGGGGTGAATCCGGGATCTGGAAGAGAAGATGCTGCAGTACAGTGCAACATACAGGCAAGCCTGAAGAAGCACTTATGAAAATGAAAAAATGAGGGTCTGTCTGCCATAGTTGGAAGGAAGGCTCTGTCTGTATGGGCATTGAGCTTGATTAATAATAGTAAATAATGGTAATAGTAAAAATATTCTGACGAAATTGTGCCTGTCGTGCAACTGAAGAGAAATGCCCATGCAGCAATCTGAGCTTATATCCAAATCCAAAATATATCTATACTAAAGAGATATATACCTGCGACTAATCGCTCATCCTCGTGATGCTCTCTCTGTCCCGCCGAGGCTCCAGCTCTGTCTCCGTGGTATAAGTGACCACGACGTCCTTACTGATGCCGATGAGCTCCTCGTCGCTCCCCTGGCCTCTCAGCGTCCTGCTCGCCTGCTTCGACGACCCGCCCCCGACGATGGTGGTTGTGGTGGTGGCGCCGCCTGGCATGCCATCCCGTCTCAGGTCATCCAGGCCGATACTCCGTTGGTATCCGGCACGCTGGAGGTTCGACTGGGTCCACGGCATGCCGGAGCCGTGGCCGGAAGAGCTGATGCCCGCTTTGGCCAGCACGAGTTTGAGGAGCGGCCGCAGGGTCGCGGCGCAGCCGGCGGTGATGCCGACGCCGACTTCGACGGTGGACCAGATTGCGATGTCGGTGGTTGACCCTGTCATTGTCATGCATATGTAAGCACTAATGATTATTACCCTCAGATCAGGCGTTACGAAGCCGCGAAAAGAAAGGGATTGTGTCGAAACATGCGAGTGGGTGGGCAAAAGGACATACATAGAAAGTCTTTCACATCACCCAAGGCAGCAACATACTGTATGCGAACGCATGTTGCCGTGCTTCCACTGCAGGGTTTTGTCGGTCAGTATATTGTAAATCTCTGTGTTATTACGCTGCTGAAGAAGATGAAGGGGGGGGGAGGGGAAACACACATGGCGGCGAAGCTCAAGATACCAATGACAATTCCCTTTGTCCTTTTGGACATGTTCAGATTTTTGACCATGAAAATTGGCAGCGTGCCAAAGGTCCAGTCGGCGACGGCATTGATGGCGGAGGCGGCATATGTTGCATCGACGATGATCTTGGGGTCCAGACAGCCTTTTCTTTCAAGAGTCCACCAGGCAGAGATGGGGTTGCACTGGAACAAGACAAGCAGATCGTAGACTGTCCCGAAGATGATATTGCCGGCGATGAACAGCCAGATGATCCAGATGTGGAGTCTCTGGACCGCGATGCGGAGCAGGAAGACGCCGATTGACACCTTGAGCAAGCAACAGCTGGCGACGTAGAACACCTCGCAGAAGAACCAGAACTGGAAGCTTGTGTGTCAGCTATACCAGGGCACATGATCACGGAGCTTGCTGCTGGAAAAGTCGGTCGACCGTACCCTCAGTGCCTTCACGTAGCTCTCAAGTTTCACATCCCAGACATGACGACCGGTGCCATGGATGACTCCTCCGAGCTGGCAGATGAGATAAGCGGTGAAGATGAGCTGGAAGAACATCCCATCAGTCAGCATCTGTTCCCATTTCCGCGCGCAAGGGGAATGCCGCGTACATGACTGGCGACCATCAGCCAGTCGTCGATACCGAATGACTTGAGCATGCCAGCCCTCACGTAGACACGCAACGAGACGGTCAGCCATGATAGGACGAAGAAGAGAATGTTGACCGCCAACACTTGACCGCTCCGGTCCTCCATGTGGTTCAGAATCCTTGGAGGATGTATCTATCCACTGCTAACCACCTCGAAAGCAAGACCTGAGAGACTCGAGAGACACCACCGAAACGAGGACACATCCCAGGGAGTGGTGGTGATGGAGGATGGGAACGCGGACAAACGGACATGTCGCAAAGTCTGGTGGTCGACGAAGGCCAGCATTCCCACTACTCCGTTCTTTGCGAACTCCGTACCCAGAAACCCACATGGAATGCACGGAGCACGAGGATATTACGAATATACGAGGCCTAAGGAAATTAGGTTTTGCAACGCTGGGCCAGGGGGTCGTTCCGCTGCAGAGGTGCGGCTCCGTCCCGTTGGCCAAGCTTCCGTCTTGGCCGCAGTAGTCGCCTGAACCGAGCGTTTCGACGTTGGCCGGTCGCTCGGCTCTGGCATCCCGGATGGGACTTCTGCAGCAGCCAGGTCGAGTCGCTTGACACGTGAAGTTCCCCCCCGATGAACGGGAGGCCGACCGCTTGGATCTCGATCTAATCAGATGATCCTGGCAGAGTAATGCCGATGACAGATCTGCGGCATCTCCCGATGATGACACGATGGCTGTGAAGAATCAAAGGGACAGGGGAATGTGAGTCCACTCACTCTCCATCATCCCCCAGATAGGTTTGTCTAAGGTAGGTAGCTATCTGGAGCTATCTGCAGGACCTTCGCAGGGCCGCGCAGGCCGTTGTCAAGTATCGAGAACCGTAAGGCTGTCGCTGAATATAAGCGACACAGGTGACAGGCGGCTAGTTTCGTTAATCCTCACACACGGCCACAGCATTGGATGTTCATTGGTCCTCTGTATGAGGGCATCCTTGCAAGTTCCTAGAAGCCACAGTGCGGCTTCAAGCCTTTCTCTCGGGGATTCAGAGACCACAGTTTTGTCAGGCACCGTGTCAGGTACAGTACAATTGCCGCACCTGACAGCCGGGGTGCAGGAACTGCAGCTAGGGCATAGCCCTAATCATGTGGTTTCACGTGAACACATGTGTATCGGTGATCCGGCACTGCCTCTTTGGGCTGCCTGCAGCACCCAGTGTTCAGCTCTGGATATAGTCGGATTTTTGCTTGGTAGGCAAGGAGGTTCGGGTTGAGGTTGAGGATGCCAGTACGGACTATAGGGGACATATGAGTATTCTTTGTACTGCAGTTGATTATTCCATGCAAGACATTATTAGTTTCTGTTCAGCGTGACAATATTAACTGATGATGACCTTGGCAGCTGCCAGGTGGGCCGAGGATACGGACATCGCCCACGGTCAACCCCGAAGGACTTCAAAACCGCAGGAACGCGGTCGTCAGAATTTGAGATGACACCGACTACGATCCGGTCGAAGGTCCTCGCCCCGTTATCCGTCTTCATCCCCTTCAATCTCTCAAAGAATGGGACCACACCACACAGATGGGGTGATTTAATAAGCCTCGGGCAGGGCTCGAGGAGACATAATTCCCCTGACAGCCCGGCTGTTATTGCATCTGTTAGAGGATAAACGGCGGGCTTCTGAAGGTGAAGCATGAGGGCAGGATCTATGGTATGGTCCATCAGCATACAGGTTATCCGGCTTTGCACATAAAGAAAGGGAATCTACGAGATAAAATCCTCGCAGCGTTTGAACTTTCCCGAATGGTGCACACACTAGGGGTTCACACTAATCCCGTAGGGACGTACAGTGCTGTATTTCGCATTCCACATTTTCTGGAGCAAGTGGCGGATGCGATGCTCCGAAGTCTTGACCATGACTCCATGGGGTCTAGCAGGTCGACCATGGCCTAGCGTGCTGCGACGCTAGAGCCGTCCGGTGGAGGTCCAGCGTTGCCCATTCTCCAGATCCTTTGGTTTCGTTTTGATCAATCTGTGATCAACGTTGTTGACTAAGACATGTACTCAGTTATATTGCAACTTTTCTGGGCCTGCCTTGGTATTAACAATAATGTCGAATAGAGGTTATGATAAGCATGAGACTCTCATCTTGGCTTTATGCAGGGGCAATGCGGTGACAAGGATCGAACACATGCTGTCGGCAACCGCTGCTCCGGTTAGCATCTGTCTGTCAGCACTTGTCATCTTCTTGGTCCTTGATCAGGCAGCAGAGCACGGAACAAGACTCCATCTGTGTCTGTCATACGGCGCGAGTCCCACAGCCCAGAGCAACAACATATCCGGAGCACAGGCGGAGCGAGGGCCTTGCCGGATCGAGCGACCCGGGATGCAGCCGGCCGCCAGGGGGGGGGGAGCCAAGATGCGTCGACCAGAGGCCGGCTGGGATTCTTTGACAACGGCTTCAGAGAACCGCAGGGATGGAAGAGAATGATGCAGGAGGATGACTGGAGGAGCATGTTCTCGCCCCGGCTAACCTTACTGTTAGCACAAGCTTCCGCGTCTCCGTCTCCACTGCGGCGCACGCGATCGATGATCGTCGACGCCTCGACCCTCTTTCTCCTCGGAGTCCCTCCGCCTCTCGCTCAGGAGATACAAGGAAAAGATCATGGGGCCCGTTCGCCGTGACGACGTCTTGACGTCCTCACGATGCCCATGGCCGGTCTCTCGCGCCCGTCGCTGCGGGCCGCCGTCTTCCACCTGCTCTGGCTGACCGCGCTCGCGGTCGCCGTCTCCATCTTCATCCTCTGGTTTGGCGTCAATTCCGACCGCCAGTACATCCACCCGCTCCTCACCCAGCTGATCCCCGCGGGACACTGCGCATGCGCCAGCTCGACCACCTTCGAATGCGCCAGCTGCCTGTCGTGCGCCTCGAGCAGCAAAGTCGAGCCGTCGCCGCCGTCGTCATCCTCCCCCCCGTGGACCTTCCAGTATGGCCGCGACGACCGTAACGAGGGCCTGGACAAGACGCAGTGTCTTGCTGCGTTCCCGGGACTCTTCGAGGATGTCAACCGTGCCGCTGCTTTCTGGGAAGCCCGTGGAGGCATCTCCACGGAGGACCTGGACGCCATCGAACTGAAAAGCGCCATGGCGAGAGCGTTCATCTACAAGGGAGAGCTCTACGTGGTCGCGGCGCGCGCCAAGGGCGAGGACCACCGACGGAAGATCCTGGCCATCCTGAGCTCCATCCACCGCGCGTTGGTCGCTGACCCGGCCCGGGCCCGGCGGCCCAACATCGAGTTCGTCTTCTCCATCGAGGACAAGGTGGACGATGTCATGACTCCGGACCTCCCCGCCTGGGTGCTGGCCCGGAAACCGACCGAAGAGGCCGTCTGGCTGATGCCCGATTTCGGCTTCTGGGCCTGGGACAACCTCTTCAATTCGATCGGACCGTACAGCCAGGTCGTCGACCGGATCGAGCGTTCGGAGATTCCGTGGGCGGAGAAGAAGAAGAAGCTCGTCTGGCGCGGGAAGCCCAGCTTCGCGCCCAAGCTGCGGCGCGCGCTGATGGATGCCGCGAGGAACAAGCCCTGGGACGACGTGAAGCAGGTCGATTGGAACAAGAAGACGAATGTGATATCCATGGAAGACCACTGTGACTACATGTTCATTGCGCATGTGGAAGGTAGGCACATGCCTCATTACACCTTCTCTCTGCAATTGTCACTGACAATATACGTCTAATACCAGGTCGATCCTACTCCGCTTCTCTAAAATACCGCCAGGCCTGCCGCTCCGTCATCGTCGCGCACAAGCTGCAGTATATCCAACACCACCACTACCTTCTGGTCGCCTCGGGCCCGGACCAGAACTTCGTCGAGGTCGAGCGCGACTTCTCCGACCTGGCCCCCAAGATCGAGGCGCTCCTCGCCGACCCAGCCGCCGCGGAGCGCATCGCCAACAACAGCGTCAAGACCTTCCGCGAGCGGTACCTCACGCAGGCCGCGGAGGCGTGCTACTGGCGCGCGCTGTTCGACGGGTACGCGAGCGTGTGGAACGGCAACGTCACGCTGTGGTCCAGTGCGGAGCAGAAGGACCGCGGTCTGCGCTACGAGTCGTTTGTCATGCTGGAGGACCACCTCATGTATGACTTTCCGACGGCGGTGAGCTCACAGTCGTAAGGGTGACGGCTGAACCAGAACCTCCCAGCCTCCTTTATTTTGTTTTCGTCCATTCAAAAAGCACATATATATATATATATATATAATGTTTATTCTAAAAGTCGACAGGTTCGTATGGCGTATGGGGGCGATCTTCGAGATTTTAGCTTTTATCCTTTCTATACATACATGTGTCTATCCATCCTGTGTAATCAGTACCGTTGCATTGCATAGCAATAGATATGCAGATAGATAGAATTAGAAATATAATGTTGTCATGCACAGCCTGTGAGGGAAAGAATACAGTAGATCTCCATGGTGGACATTTTTAACTTCCTTAGAGCGCTTCCAAAGTCCATTCAAAAAAGGTCACTACGGCTCTACATGTGGAGACAGCTGTAGAAAACAAAAAAAAGCAAAGAATCTATAGATCTACTATTATTATCATTACTACATCGGAACCTATGTCCCAAGGTCCCGGGACCTCCAACAAAGCTCCAGGCCCCTGGAAATACGAGACAGGTCCCGGGTCGCATGAACAATTTCCCGATTAGGTGATGCCAATGTTCCCGCCCCGACGGTTAAGGTTCTATGATCGCAAACCTGGGAAGAAACTACCTATCTAGGAAGGTTCTGTACGTACTAGTACTGACCAAGGTCACGTGCGAACCTGGTGCTAGTGCGCCTGGCCTGGCATAACTAGGTATGGACGTTTATATAGTAATATGCTCTCAGCCCTCAATAGATCAGTCACATGATCTTTCTAGCCCTATTTTATTATTAGGGCCAACTATAAGTCCAGTGAGGTGCCCCCTAGGAGTCGCCTAGGCAAAACCTCGGCGGGGGGCTATTAAAAGTCACCTTCACCGCCTTCTGGCAGAATTCTCTCTAGCACCCCCGGAAAAACTCTCTCGCTCCCCGGAGGCCAAGAAGGAACACCTGACGACGGTCACGTGCGAGCTGCGCTAGTGAGCTCTCCGCCACACCGGACCGGTGGCTTGCGGCTTAGTCATCAATTGCCCTCGCCGCGGCTCTCATCAAGATCTCCGCTGATAATCTCTCCAACTCCGTGATATCGGATCTCCAACTGGATCAACTCCGCCGCCACCCGAACGCCAAAGCAGCTTCCTCCGGCTTTTATTTCTTATCAGAGACCCTGAGAGGGGTCTACAGATACCTGGCTCTCTTGCTATACCATTTATCACCCGCAAACCGGAAAGAACAGACCTAGCCCACCATGTCGGAGCGCAAGGTCTTGGTAAGTTAATCTCCCGGTCTACCAACCTCAATCGATGCATGAAGATAAGTGCTAACAAGCCTGAAAATAACAGACTAAGTACTACCCGCCAGACTTCGATCCGTCCGCGATCAAGCGGACGCCAAAACACCTTCGTCCGAGCGGCCCTAAGTTGCTGACGGTCCGCCTGATGGCGCCCTTCAGCATGCGCTGCGACTCGTGCGGCGAGTACATCTACAAAGGCCGCAAATTCAACGCCCGCAAGGAGACCACGGACGAGAAGTACTTCTCCATCTCCATCATCCGGTTCTACATCCGCTGCACGCGCTGCAGCGCCGAGATCACCTTCAAGACGGACCCAAAAAACATGGACTACGTCTGCGAGCGCGGCGCCAAGCGCAACTTTGAGCCCTGGCGCGAGAACCGGCTCGACAACTCGCACGAGACCGAGGAGGAGACGCTCGACCGGCTCGAGCGCGAGCACAACGAGGCCCAGGAGAAGCTGGAGCGCGACAAGATGGCCGAGCTCGAGGAGAAGATGCTCGACTCGAAGCGGGAGATGGCCGTCGCGGACGCGCTGGATGAGATCCGCACGCGCAACGCGCGCATCGAGCGCGGCGAGAGGCGCGGGGAGGAGGTCGCGCTGGCGCATGTGCGGAGTGAGGTCGATGAGGCGAAGATGCGCGAGGAGAGGGAGATCGAGGAGGCGGCGCGCAGGGCGTTCATGACCGCGGGGGGGGAGAGGGTCAAGCGGCTCGTGGAGGACGAGACCAGTGAGGCGCAGGAGAAGAGGGAGATGCCGCCGCCTTCGTTTGCGAGGGTCAAGAAGCCCAAGAAGCCATTCGATGCTGGTCTGGGCATCAAGAAGAAGCCGTCCCTTGTATGAATCAGAGTATTACGACTCGGTTACAGTACTGTTGTTCTCTTCGGCTTGGCGTTTGGTTTCTTTGTTTTTACGTTATGTTTGGGTTTGAATCTGGGAATGATGTCTATAATAGATTCGGGAATGACGATGGGAAGCATGGAATTCTCTCAGCTACTTGTACATACATAACAGCGCATTCAATTCAGCATTCAGAATATTATCATACAGGATTATGCAATAGTAAAGCACCACAACACATCCATCCACAAGAAATAACCCGTCTTCTTCACAGACTCATTTGATGAAGACAGACTCCATTTCCATCAAACCTCGTAATCGAAAACAGGACTGAAAAAGCAAATACCAAATAGAACAACACCCGTGCCCGCCGGTAGAATTTCCCATTCCGAAGCCCCTCGTTAGTTGAAACCAAGTAAACACCACTCATTCAACTTTCCCACTTCACAAGGACATTATTTAAAAGAGAAACAAATACAACTCAGAACAGAAGAAAACATGAAAATATGAGAGAATAATAACAATTTCCATCCACGGTTCACAGTTGTGTCATCACCAGCCTCACATTCAGAGGTATGGCATCCACAAAGCATCGCATGACGCTAGGTGCTGGGGGTTCACGGCCCTGGAAATCAAATCAATGGTCGTCTGGTTCGCTGGTAGGTTGCCCTCAGGCGGGCTGGCCAGGCTCACCGCCCTGTTGACGATGATGTCGCTGTTGTTGTAGACAAGCTCTCTCAGCTGGTGCTCTGGCAGCGCGCCGCGGTGCTGTGCCGTGGCCCAGAACATCATCTCGTCCCGCACAAAGATGCTGAGCTGCTGCTCCAGCTCGTGTCTAGGTTCGGTGAGGCAGCGGGCAATGGCCATCATTGCGCAAGAAAAGAGACCCTCCGTGGCGATCGGGCCCATCAACATCTGGATATTGGGAGTCAGGCGGAAGGGGATCTGCTCTGGATTGTAGAAGATCGCCTTGGCGGGGTTGATGGTAGGGATCAGCTCCGACGCCCAGATGTCACCCGTAGCACGGGAGATAGATATCTTGTTCGGGTACCGGTTGCCCATATGCATCACGTAAGTCATGAACGCAATCGCCGCATACTGGTAAGAGAACTGGCGGCGGAAGAGCCAGAAATCCGCATAACTGGGGTATGTCTGCTGGAAGTACTCCAGCACGATGGTGTTTGGAACCCACTTCTCCTGGATGGCCGTGAGAATCTCCGTGCGGAGCACCTGCTGTTGATCGGGGGTACGCTGTTGACAGTTAGCGATACTAGTAGTACATGCAGGATCGGTGCAACTTACATTCTGCTTAGTTTCTGCCAATGCTCTCATCTTCTCCATGGTGAAGAGCACTGGCTCGTCCTTGTTCATGCCCACGCGCCTGCAGTAATCTTCGTAGATGCCTTGCAGGGAGATGTACGAGGGATCATCACGGACCAAGCGGATGTGGGGAGCCAAGGGCACCATGAGCGGGAGATGGAAGTACAGGTTCCGGCGCCTGCTCTCCTTGCGCTTTGACAGAACGCCGTTGAATATGCGGAATAGCTGCAAGATGCGCTCCTCACGTCTGCAGTGACGGGCAGCCGGGTGCTGAACAGCGAAGGGATGGATGCTTCCATCGTGGCCCCGGATCTTCAAACGGCGATGACAGACACCAATACCGCGCACGAGGTCGACATCGGGCAAGAAACGGTCGATGCGGACGAAGTCCTGGTTCTTGTCCTTGTGCAACAGATACTGCCCGGGAACCTCCACCTCATCGAATTTGAGGAACCGGAACTCGCTCAGGTGCGGTGAGTAAGCCTCCAGGAAGTGAGACTGCGGTCGGCGGTCGAGCTTCTCCTCGAACTTGTCGCGCCACCGACGCAGCTTCTGGATGTACTCGTACATGGTTGGTTTCTTGACGACGAAATCAGCTTCGAAAGACTTGCGGATGTGCGCAGGAAGGATGGTCTCCGCGAAGCGCGTAATATTGGCTTCTGTCGCAGGAGGGAGCTTGAAGTCCTGTGCATAAGAGGTCGGCATGCGGCCAACATATGCGAGACCATCATTGAGCAGCGCAACAATAAGTCGGTAGGCATCTTCGTCTGGAGGACACTTGAAGTTCTTGTGGATCTGATCGACCATTGTTTCCATTGACAGCGCAAGCAGCGGGAAGGCAGTCTTGAGGCCGGCCATGATCTCTTCGGAATATTCCCATGGCTTCTTGAGTGGCTCTCTCTGCGGCTGCTGCTCTGGCAGACCAGGAGTCTGGTTCTGGTTATGTGCCTGGTTTTGACCCTGAGGCTGACCCTGATGCTGGCCTTGAGGTTGTCCTTGAGGCCGTTGAGGCTGTCCTTGGGACTGGGCTTGAGGTTGACCCTGGGGTTGACCTTGCTGCTGACCTTGCGGCAGGTTCTGCGGCTGGCCTTGAGGCTGACCCTGAGCTTGGGCTTGAGGTTGACTCTGAGGTTGACCCTGGGATTGTCCTTGCGGCTGACCCTGCGGCTGGCCCTGTGGTTGTGCTTGACCCTGTACTTGTGGTTGGCCATTCGGCTGCCCATTCGCAGTCTGAGAAGGAGCACCAGCATTGCCGGTGGCAGCCTGAGCACTTTGAGCCGAAGCAGCCTCTCCATTGGCAGTGCCGGGCCTAGGCGTGCTCTGAGCATCAGGCTTGACATTTGGTGAAGGCTGCTGCTGTTGCTGCTGTTGCTGCTGTTGCTGTAGCTGTTGTTGCTGCTGTAACTGTTGCTGCTGCTTCGCACGGTTCAGCTTCTCCTGCTTTTGATCATGCTGCTTCTTAATACTGAGCATGTCCTCCCTGTTCGTCCTCAGCAGGAAGAACAGAGCCTGCGGGTACAGCTTGGCAATCTTGACGAGCACAGCCTTGCAGAGACGCGCCTCGCGGTGAGATAGACTCGTGAGGAGCTGTGGGATGAAGGTAATCCAGTACCAGACAGGGGTGTCACCCTTGAAGTTCTCAAAGGCACTTGCGATCTTCCCTTCCTCATTGTCCAGACTAAGAAGCCACAGAATACGGCTGAGCAGTTTCCTCGACTTGGCGTTCTTGTAAAGGCCTGCCGCCTCGAGGTAGCAGCTCACCGCATTGCTAGCCAACTCGTAGTCCGTTGGGTCAGCTTTGAAGCGTTGGTCGCTGTATTGACCCCACTCAGCCCAAGCCTTCGCGAGCCTCAGATCGTAGTAAAGCGCGACTCCGAATGCCTCGTTCGCCTCGTTTACTTGGCCCAGCTTGGCCAGGAACATGCCCTTCAGAGTGTAGAACTCTGCCTTCTGCTGCGCACCGAAATAGTTGAGATTCGTGTTATTGATGACATCGAGGCCGCTATTGAGTTCCTTGGGGTTCTGGTAGTGGCACTTGGCTTGTTCCCTCAACTTCAAGAAGGCCTCTTGAATCTCGATATTTGGCAGCGTGTAGATGCGGCTAAGCTGGTTGATACAGACCTCAGGCATCTGGTGCTTGCGAGCCACGTGCGCAAAGCGGTTGATGATCCAAGCCGTTTCATGGTACCCACGGTAAGCATAAGAGTTGCTTGCGACACTGTTCTGCTGGGGAGGCAGGAGGCTAAGATACGTAGCGTTGATGAGCTGAAATATATGCTGGCGCCATGTAACCAGATCCTGCCAGGCATTGATATCGTCCCAAACGTTCGGAAGACGGTCACGCCAGGTTCCAAGCAAGAGTTTCAACTCAGCAGACTTGGTGTCCAAGTTCCTCTCGTTCGTCTGCGCCAAGCTGGCACAAATGACACTAGCGTCATGCAGCTCAACCAACTGCTGGAAGTGCTGGAGGATTGGAATATGGGCATTCGTGATCCTCTTCGGCAGCTGGTGCCACTTGCGAATAGAGAGCTGAATGGACTCATCACAGATGCTGTTGAACTCCTGGATATTTTCCTTCTTCAAGTGGAAACGAAGAAGGGCCATGAAAGCCTGGAAGAAGGTGCGTCTTGGCGTCGGCGCATCAGATACGGACTTAATCAAGGACTCCAACTGCTCGCGGTTAGCCTCGCTCTGCCAATTCTCCAGATTCCTCCATGCAGCTTCCAGGAGGAGGTCGTTGAAGTTCTCATGCTTGGCGAAATCACTCAGGATCTCCCACTGCTGCAGCTTCTGGGCGCAGATCACCCAGTGGTCCTCCCACAGGTAATACTCGCCCTGGGAGAACGGCATGGCACCAGAGCGGGCCTTGATTTGTGCATTCTCATAAAGCTGCTGAGCTTTATCCCACATGCCGTGCTGTTCGTAGGAGAGCGCAGCGTTTGTCTCGACGAACTTACAACGCCGTCGCCATGTGCCATAGAAAAAGTCATCCTCTTGCAGTCCAGCGTAGACTTCAACCAGAGCATCCAAATTACTCTCACGAACAGCCGGAGTATCAATGATGGGACTGATTGCTGACTCCTCGAGATACATCATGGCAGTATACCAAGCATTGTATGTGCGGCTAAGATACTTCATGACATGAGGAGGAATCTTGAACCGTGGTCGGGCTCGCACAGCACCCTCAAGCAAAGCCTGCACGACGTTTGGTCTCTTGTCAAGCTGTCTCTGATGGTACTCACGCGTGAGGAGAGTGACCATCCCTTTCTCGAGATCGATACGCTCCTCCCTCGACAGTGTCGACCAAATAATGGTGAAGAGCGTAACCCATAACCTGTAGGCGACATTTGGATCTGTATGTTGCAACTGGCAAAGCGGCTCCATCAAATCACGGACTTTGACATCGCCGAGTTCGGCAACAAACCGCTTGCGGTCAGCAATGAAAGCCTCCAGTTGACTGTCAACAATAACATCCTCCTTCCTCGGGTCATTTTGGGCAACGCTGAAGAGGAATGATAACGGGTAAATGGTGAAATCATCAGGGTGCAGCCTAGCAGGAGTGCTCATATCAATACAGCCCATGAGCAGATGTGACGCCTGTGCCAGCCAGAACGAATCGGCGAGTGTGTCCCAATTCTGAGAAGTCAACACGTAGCTAAGTCGTGAATTGGCCATACGAGTCAGGCTTCGATCGAAGATGGTCATAAAGCGGTTGCGCATCTCGACGTCCTGCGCTCGAGTGCCGATAAGGAATGCGTGCTCCAACCTCACCGTCAACTCAGTCCGAGTGATCTTCGAATCCTCGTAAATCCTGATCACAAGATCTAAGAACTTCTTCAGCATGGTCTGATCGGGCCGCGACTCGAAGAGCAGCATCTTGTGCAACACCGCCGTTTTCTCCTTCAGTGTGGGCCAGGACTCAGTCGAGTGGAAGATCCAAGTCTCCACCATTCCCAGAACCTTGCTGCAGAGCTTGATGTTGTGCGATCTCTCGACCAACTGCGCCAGAATACTCAAGAACGGACGCCTCTGTTCCCCGAGATGAGACATGCGCACGGAGATCAGTTCGATGGTCTTGAAGATAAGGTCAACACCGAGCTCGAATTCCTGCTGGTCCGGCACTCCTTCTGCAGGTTTGACGTTCTGAGGATACTGGCCAGGGAACTGGTTGCTCGTGTAGGCAGCAACATGTTCCTTGGCAAGTTTCTGCGAGAATGTCTTCATCACCTGAGGGATATGTGCGTCCATCTCAGCAGGTTTCTTCTTAGACAACGTCCATAGAATGTTAATGCCGGAGATATAATTGTTGGCCGAAAGCGCCTCTGTTGCGATGGCAGACAGATACGTGACAAACTCAGAAGGCGAATTGTCAACGTCCATGGCGTCCTCTTCTTCAGGCTGATCATCAGGCAAAGCGTCAAGAACACGCTTGACAGGCGGCGGCAACTTGGGAGAGATTTCCATCTCATCCTCGACCCCATGCAGAGAGTCTTGGATCTCCGGATGATCTGACCGCAGAGGCTTTTCAAAAAGCTTCTCGATCAGGGGAAGACGAGACATAACCCACTCGTCCGGCTTGGCCGCCAAAAGGACCCGGAGGACCTGTAAGGCATTGACCATGCTCGTGATATGCTTTTCATCCGGCTTCTCAGCCTTCTCTCCTGCGAGGATAGGCTCCGTGACTTTCTGATAGAGGTCGATGTCAAGATCGCCCCAGAATTCCGGCGACATCAGGTTCCGCAAAAGCTGCACAGCTTTCTTGATCAAGTCACCCGTCGCAACAGGTTGCTGAGGTTTCGACGAGGGAAGTTCGCGCAGTCTGAAGGCTGGAACGGGGAAGCGCTCAGGGATCGTGGTGATAAAGGTGATGAGATACTTTATCAAAGCCGCCCGTAAATCATGAGGAACCTGGTACTCGGATCGCTCGCGCGTGCTTGGAGGCGCGAGCACCGCAGCTGAAGGAGAAGCGGTCACGGCCTGAGTCTCCTCAAACTTGCGTTTTCTCGAATTCGGCGATTCGGTCACGCCGTTCGGCACGTTCGCTGCACTGCCCTTGACTCTCTTCTCCTCCCAGTGCCAGATCAGCCCGATCAGGTTCAGAGCAAGCTTTTTGCTCTCGTTGGAGGGACTAGGGGGTGCGGCAATCTTGATCAATGACGGCACGATCAGAGGGACAAAGTGCTCCCTGGATTCGTAGAAAAGATCCGGCTGCCGAACTAAGAACTGGAATATGCTCATGACCTGCTGCAAGTTCGCCGTTTCCTCAGCTAAGATGCGCCGAGGCCACTTGGCCCACAATGGGTACCGGAGATCCGCGGCCTGGTTGTTGCTAGCCATGATCCTCTTAGGCAACACGGGTGCCAACACATCAAGCGCCTGGGTGACAAGAGCCTTGCCCTCATTTTGGTGTGCCCTCAGCAGCGCAACATAGACCTGAACTACAATCTTGGACGGGGTCTCGTAGTGAGCAATAAAGTAGCTGATGAGAACATATGCCCCGTACTTGTTGATGATATCCTCCAGTCGAATGTAGTTCCAGGCAAACTTGATAATATCCTTGCGCGCATCCTGTACCGTCTGGTAATGGTATTTGATCAGCAGGGCAGAAAGTTGGAGAAGTTCCATGCGGGAGTGATCAACGCCAGGCTGATTAGACTCCTCGCTGATGTCACCCAACTGAGGTTTCCACAGGCGGCTCTGGATGGACTCGGTCATACTCTTGTCCATCAGCTTTGGAGTATTCGGCGGACTATTCCAGGTGGTCTTGACATCCATCGCAAAAATAGGATTGACCAAATGATGGAAAGCATACGTCTTCATCTTCTGTGAAGAAGTACGCTGACCATAGAGATCCAAGCAGCGCATGATAACTGAGCGCCTATAATCGATGGATTCATTCGTGATGATATGTTTATAAATGAATTTCGGGAACGCCAAAGTGCGTTTCAGCTCGTCCGCCGAGAGACCATCAATGACCTCAAAGAGGAAGTCCAGATCCTGTGGCGACTCGGAGAGGTAGATCGTAAAGATCTCCATCAACTGGTCCTCAGCCTGTTCGACCCTCAGCCGTTCATTCGCCGGCAGCTTATCATTGCGAAGCTTGACTGTTAGATCCCTTCCGGAAGTAAGTAGACGGGATCTCAAATCCGGATGCGACACCAGCCATCGCTTAGTAGACTCATGAGAACAGATCGAATGGACGACATAGATGGCATTGATAGCAGCGGTATTCTTGCCTTCAACAGGCTCCTGACCAAAGGCAGCGGTCATAAACCCTTCGGTATCGGCAACCACAGCCGAGCGGAGCGCCTCGCTTTCCGGATCTGCTAGAACCTGCCCGAAGAACCGTCCATATCGCTCTTTATTGAAACGGTTCTGGAAGAACGTCCAACTGTCCTTTGGATACCTGTTAAGATATTTAACGAGCGGCTTCCTAAAAGGGCTATGGCAGGTTCGACGAAGCTTCTCTTCAAGGTCCAAGATCTTGTTAACGAGGTGCTCCATGAACGACGTTGCCGCTGGAGGAAGAAGGTGGAAAATGTTGAAGATGGCAGCGACAATCTTCATGGGCGGGCTCTGCTCTACGAGGCTAAAGGAGACTTTTTGCAGTATTGCATCATCCGCGATCACCTTCATGTGATCCAAGAGCCGAGCTCCAATCTCAACCTTGAAGTAGTTCGTCAACAGCGTGAGCAGTCTGGCTAGCCCATCCAGACCGGCGACACTCAACCGCTTCGGATCCTGCAAGTTCATCAGAATTGGACGAAGGCCGTTCTGAAGCAAATCTTTCGGCAACTTGTTGGTCTGCGTAAGCACTTCTTTCAGTCCAGCATTCGCGGCTTCGATAACCTCAGGAGACCTCGAATATAGTGACTTGAAGAATACCGAAATGATGCGCGCACGGCTGGTATTTTGCGGCGTATTGGCAAACTCAGGGAAACCCATCGCCATCGACAGAAGACGCAGACACGCCACACGCAGATTTACAATCATCTCTGCATTCTTGAACTCGTTTGGCTTAGAGGCGAGAGACTCGTCATCAGCATCTGCGAGGGCAAGGGACTCCAGCAGCAATCGGTTGAGCTGATCATTGAAGGTGACAATATTATTGTGAAGACCCAGGCAGAAGGTAATGGCCTCAATGAAGCCTATCTGAGTAGGAAACGGCAGTGCGCGCAAAGGCTTGTTGAAAATTGATTGCAGCAGACGTTCCTTGACAGGGAACATCAGTTCGTGAACTTCGCAGCCGATTACCTCAGCAATGGTAGCAAAGCTCCTCTGCGACGCCAATCGGACGTGCCTGTTCATATGGGAGAGCTCATAGATGAAGAAACCACAGAGCGCGTAGAGTCGGCTCTTTTCGTTCTTCAGATCGTCCTTGGAAACGTTTCTGCTGCATCTCCTGAGGATGAGATCCAAAGTCTCCTGTGCTCGAATACGCGTGCTAGCCGGCATCTCGGGGGGTGTATCCTTGATAACATACATCAGAGCCCGGACCAACTCAGCTTGCTTGTCGTAGAGCCAAGCGTCGCCCAAATCAAGCTCAGTAGCAAAGAGATGTATGCCAAGACTACCTCCTGCTTTCGTAAACCACTCCTCGCTGTGGCAGCTATGGCAGAATACCCGACAAAGGTGTTGGAAGAATGGCAGCTTCGCAGCCCTTTCCGGAGCTCCAAAGATGATGCTAGCCGCATCCTTTACAACTTTCATGGCAGCCTCAGCAGAGTCACGGACAGCAGGATTCTCAGAAGACAAGCATTCAACCACGGCATCGGCAAGAATGCGTGAGTCCAGGTACACAGGACCTTCTCCACTCGCGACATCGAAGGGCTTCCGACTATGTCGGGCTTGAGCGAGTGCGCGGCCAATCTCTACCACCGTAAAGTGTTTGCATACGTCCGCTACAAACGCGGTGGCTGTCTGCTGAAGGTCTGGGATGGTGGTAGCGAAAATACAGGCTTTCAAAAGCTTCTTCACCGTCTCCTCCTGAGCCACCTTCTTCGGGATCGAACTGGACCGCTCGGACTTCTCCAGAATATCCGCGAACCCGCCGGCTTTGCCTTCAAACAAATCGTTGGCCTCCAGACGTACGAGGGAAGCGAAATCCTCAGGAAGATGTTCAAACCCGATATAGAGCTTCAGTTGTGAACTCAGCATACGGTAGGCCTGCTGCTTATAGTAACCATCTGAGGCCTTCGCGGCAGGCGTCTTTGGAACCTCCATCAGCTTCCCGATGGCCAGGTCAACGCCGATGTCAGCTGGGAATGGCCGCTTTTCACTCGGCCCGATCAGCTTGATGTCAAAGCTTTGTATGTCGTCGGAGAACTGCTGGAATGAGAGCTCCGGGGGATGGTTCAAGAATTTTCTGTTCCGACCTCCAAGCTTGCCAAGAATCCGCATCGTAGTATGTGCGTGGAAGTGGCTATACGGATTCGGCCGTAGGTGTTCCCAGAGTGCCGTCATAAGCTCATCCATGATCGGGGCCATTATTGGATCGAGATAATCAGCCGTAAGATTGTCGACACAAAGCTCGAGCGTTCTGAGACCTTGGCCAACAAGATCGGATTCCGAGCGAAGTGCAACCACGATTGGACGCATCAGGTAGCTGAGGTGTGGCAGAAGATGGCTGAGACGAGCGGGCACGGTAAGAGTCAGTTCCACATAGAGATCCCGCTCCTGGGGTTTTCGTGCTCCGAGCAAGAGATTATTAAACGTTTCTAGCAGCATCTCAAGCAACGGAAGGATCTCTTTATATAGGAGCTCAAATCTCCCACCGCCGATGCTGCGAAAGAGGGAGCGCAGCAAAAGGAAATAGTTCATCGGCTCCTCGGCTGTGACCGAAAGCTCGATACACTTCGTAACGATCTTAGTGACATGAGGGTGCAAAACCTGCTCGTTCTGCACGGAAAAGAGGGTGACAGCCATGAAAGAGAGCTTGAACATTCTCAGCAAGATCTTTGCCTTCGTCATATCGGAGGTTCCGACTTCATGGATGCGATCCATGAGGTACTGCAGCACCATGCCGGAAAAGGCTGGAGAAGTAGCTTCGCTGGCGAGGAAAAATTGGGGCAGATGGATCAGAGCACCATGCTCAAACATGAGCTCGTGGAGGTACGGAATTTCGGAGTGGAAGACCTCATGGAAGGTGGCCGTGTCAATGCAGTGGAACACGGTTCCAAAACTCTCCAGAAGTTCTTTCTCCTCCCTTGTCATCGGTGCGGTATACTGGCTAGCAAGGAATTCGAGAGGCGAGGAATACTGTACTTCAGGCTGCGGCTGGTCAACACCGTAGTACCTGAATACACGCGCACCCTCATGGAAGAGTTTCTTGATCACCTTGACCTCCTCCGCATTATATCCGTATGACACTTCCGGCCAGTTGACAGGCACACTGTTGGGGTCAATCTGGATATGGTCCGGGTTGCAGTTCTTCAACTGATGGAATATATTCTTCAGCCCGTTTATCAGGTTCTTAAAGAGGAAAAGGTTATCAGCTACAGGATCCCCGCCGCGGTCACGAGGATTTGAGGTCTTAATCGGAGCGGCCGAAAATATGTCAATCTCGTCCCAGTCTGGAGGATGATCCTTGTCTGCGAGGTAGTTCTCCGAAGGTTCCGTGCTTTTCCTCGTTGCTCTGGACACCTTGACGGCGTTGTCGTACTGGTAGTTCATGGCGGCAAACTTGTCACCAATAGCATCGAGGATCCTGATTAAGAAATACCGAGCCTCTTGCTTGTCTTCCAGTTTAGATATCTTCTCAGCCATGTTCAACAGCAGCTTTGCACTCATCGTCTGGAAGCTGGTGCCGGGGAAGTCGTCATGGAGGTTCTTGGTGTAGACCTCCACAGTTCGCCGGATCTGATCGCGGTTAAGGTGATCTCGCACATGATGAATGAGATCTGCGAGCATGCTGTAGGCAAGAGGCCTCATAGTCTCGTAGACTGTAAGACCATCACCAATCAAAGTCCGCTCATCGAGAAGCTCATCAATCTTTTCGAGGAAGATCTTGCGATAGTTGAAGTTGATTATATGGCGAATTGCGACGAGGAGCTCCTTTCTGGCACTCGACTTCTCCCTAGGGCAATCTTGCAAAAGACGGACAACAACACTAGGCAGTGTCGGAAGGAAGTCTTGCAGCTGATGCGCGTACATGCGCAGCAGGTAGGCTAAGAAGCTCATGGTCTTAACCTGTGCCGTGATGAACTCCCCAAAGGCAGCCCGGTTCTTTATCTCCTTGGACACACCGGTGAAGATCTCGCCTCGGGCCGCAGCCTCCGCATGTGCTCTCTCCTGTGGCTTCGCCTGCAAGAGCAGTATGCTCTTGATCAGAGGCACAAACAGCTTGACATTGGTGGAGACGGAGCTACGGTGTGCTTGGAATATGGACACCACAATAATGGGACATTCCGCAAGGACTTTGAAGGACTGCATGCCCCGTTGAAGGTGATGATTCGCCTGTTGATCTGGTCCCAGATCCGATACAGACGTAGCTGGCGAACTAGGTCGTGGTGACTGGAAGTTTTGAGACGTCGTGCTAGGCGTTGACGGCATACCAGGCGTAGCACCCTGACTGGGTGTGTCGAATGTGTCGCGAACCACCTGCTCCATCCCCTGGAACATCTCCTGGATGAGATCCAAGAACGGCTGGACCCTGGATGCCGTGGCCTTGGGCTGGTTACGTTCAAGGTCCATGATCGTCTTCATGCAGAGAACAGCGTTTTCCTCATTCTCGATCCGCACGAGATCCATCAGCAGGTCGACCATATCCACGGCATACGGCTCGACATCAGGGGAGGCCATCGGCAACCGGTGAAGAGTCTCTAGAATGCAGTTTCGCAGTTTCTACAGGCAACCCCATCTCGTCAGAATCCCGAGCGCGTCTCACCGTGTGACTGAAAATCCCAGGGCCCTCACTCACCTGCTCAAACGACATGTTTGTAAACACCGGATCGCCCTTCAAAATATTCTTGAACACCGGCCACAATCTCGCCAGGAAGATGGGATAATTTGAGCCGGAGCATAGTGGTTCGATATTATCTCGTAATTCGACCGCGACGTTTGTCCTAACTTTGATGTCTACCGGGGACGTTAGCAACAGCAACGCCGAGCTATTTCGAGCTGCGCAAGAGCTGCGCATAGGGAGAATGAGTCGCAGAATATGTATGAATCCTTACCGATCTTCTCGTCGGCCAGCTTGCCGGCGTAGATGTCAATATTTCGCTCCATGGTTGCGACTGCTGGCGGCAACCCCACCGACGAGCGTGCCGTAATCTCGCTCAGAGTGACTCACTGCCAGGCCGCGAGGCCGGCTGGGGGTAGAAACACCAATGCAAATTTCTCTGGAATCGGTATTCACATGCGGGAAAGCGATGTCGTGACGCTATCTCTATCCGCTCGGGACGTAAAGCAGAAGAAGTGCAGGTATTAAACGGAGTAAAGAGAACGGTTTCGTGGAATCATAAACACCTCCTACTAGAGAATCAAGGGCAAAGAAGGGTATCGGGAAGGCTTAAGGAGCGGACGATGGAGAGAAGACAATGGGAGGAGGAAAGGGAGAAGGTGAGGCTTTCGCCGCAATGCGCGCGTGAATCCACGCCTGGAGGCCGCTGAGCAAAAGCAGAAGAGCAGGACGCGGGCATCGCAGAGACCCTGAACGGGACACTAGTCCATAACAGGCAATTTGGTATCAACATTGTTCCGTTCCGAGAAGCGCGCGGCTACGCGGCAAACAAAGGGCTATCATACGCTAGAACCACCGCTTCCCGCGCCGTTGTCGCTTCTTCTCTACAACTACTCAAAGCACAAGGGAGACACAGACAATAATAGAACCCTTATGTAGTATGATATGGTAGGTACTTCAAGGTATTTAAAGATCAAAGAGTCCATCGACGTCTATGCCGACAGACAGCAACGCCATTCACACCCGTTTTCCATACCCGAACATGGTTCTAAACAGTCCAACTCAAATGCGCGCTCAGAGGCCCCGAAGAGCCACGCGCGGGAAAAGAGGGAAAAAAAATAGTGAAGCCCATGTACACAAAAAGGAAATTTAATCGAAGAAAACGATTAAAGAAAGAACATATCATCGCAGCACGTAATCTCTATGCCATCGTCGCGGAACATTCAACCGAGATGGTACACCCATCAGCCAGCGTATGGAGCATCAGGTGGTCGAATTTCTTCGAGACAGGATCGGCGTAGCGACACCAGTGGAGCCGCCCGGGAGGGAACCTCGCCGTTCTCCGCGCGGTCGAGCCTCACTGACACTGCCACTCCGCCTCCTTCGAGAATCATCAACTGATTCACGGCGGTGTCTCTGGATCAAACGGACGTAGCGTTAGAATCACGATGGCTACAAAGATGAATATCACAGTCTCTTAGCCAACGGAAAAAAATTTCAAGGCGAACGAGAAGGAGAAAGATGACCAGACGCGTCTAGATCAATCAAGCTTGTGACGGACTAACCGAATTCTGCTTCTCCTGTTCCCTTATCCTCCTCTCCTTGTCTGTAGGTGATTCGTCTTGCAGCTTCAGTGCGTCGAGCCGCCTTTGGCTGTCTTGCGTGGCAGAGTCGATGTCATCTGGGCGCGTCGCACCGTCTGCAACGGGAGCGGTAGAACTTGGGGCCGGCGCTGGAGCAGCAGCTAAGGCCTTCTGCCTGGCTCTAGCCCGCGCTTCGACTATCTCCCATTTTCTGCGCCTTGCCTTTTCACGCTGCTCAGCGGTGTTCTGCCGCTCGTTGTACTCGTGCGTGCAGTCATCGAACAGCTGCGGGTTGATCTCCATAAACAGTTTCATGGCATTGTACACCATGCTATGAATAGTCCTGACATTATGTCAGCATACCTAAGGACAGGAGAACAATTGTTCTCTGGGCATACCTATTCCAGTGACCCTTGGAATTCTCGTAAAGTGGAGCAAACATGATTGGCAAAATAGTTTCCACATTATCACTGACCAGATTACAGAAATACTCGTTGTTCCAGAAATAGAGAGCACGTTCCGCAACCTTTCGAGAAATCAGCGGTGTTCCAGCCACATGCCTCTCAATAGACCATACCTGAAAATGCGGGCTCGCCACGGACTTTGCCAATTGGTGGAAAAGGGGTTCCTGAACCTTGGCAAATTCTGCAGGATCCATCACTTCGAAGATATCCTCGACCTCATTCAAGAACATAACTTCTTTTGTACTGTTGACCTTTGGCCAATAACGAAGAAGTCCGAGAACAACCTGCATTCATACGTGAGTACTGGTTGCGTTGCCTTCCCGAGTCGCGGGGCGGGGGAGTAAGCATTACCTCTTCGGTCAAAGCCGAGTCTTTCTCCAGGAATTGGACAATACAGTAGGCCAGCTGCGGATGATACATACTGAGGCTCTTCACTTTGTGGAGCGGAATCAAGACCCTCGTCAGAAACAGCTTGTGTTCCTCCTTGAGAGGCAGCGCGAATCCATTAATAATGGATCCCAAAATTTCCAGCAGTTCTGCAATTCCGTTAAAACGTTCGGTCTCATATATGAACTGGAAGAACACGTTGTTGATCGAGCGGCGGATATAGGATCGTAAATTCAGGAATTTCCCATAAATCCGATGCAAAGTCGTCTTGAGAAAGTCACGTTCCCTCGGGTCTTCGGAGTCAAACAGTTCAAGTAACTGGCCACAGGGGTAAGCTCAAACTGAACCCAACGAGACCATAAAAAAAGGCTAAACGTACCTGGAGCACAAAATGATGATCGATATACGCCTTTGCGATGTTTGTGTTGAAGTCCTGGCTCTCGATGAATCTCAGGAAAAACTCATAAACCACTTGGATATGAGGCCATGCCACCTCCAGGACAGGCTCGTCCTCTTCCGGGTCGAATGCCTCCCCTTGCGGTGTCGTCGGCGGCGGAATTGGTCGAAAGAGATTCTTGGCGAACATTTCAACAACGCGAGGATACATGGGTTCCGTGATAACCGAGCGGTTGTTGGCGATGTAGTCCAGGAGCTCATGGAGCGCCAGCCTCTTGATTTCCTTGGACTTCATGTCTCCAGTCGGGTCATTAAAGTCGAATATAATGTTGCATTGGTCAATCTTTTGGAAAAAGAGTTCCTGGCGACGATGCGGAGGCACTTCGTGGAAACCCGGCAATTTCTCCAGCTCCCTCGAGCGCTGGTCTGAGACGTCGAATCTTGACGAATGTTGCCGTCTCGGTGTCCTGATGCCCTCCGACAGATCTTTAGGGGTCGTCTGCAGCCGGTCGAAGGCATTGGATTTCTTGGGTGGAGGCGCAAGGTCTCCGGGCATCGTCTCAGCGGCTCCGGGAGGCGGGACATGCTTCAATATATCCACGACCGTCAGTCCACTTATCAAATTCGATGCGAAGGGAGGCACGCAGCCGCTGCGTAGCCCGTTACAAAGGGACGGGTAGACATACCGGTGCACTTGGACTGATAACTAAGCTGGGAGCCGTCTGCTGTCCCTGTCTCGTAGGAGTCGAAGGGCCATTGTTCACAGCCTGACCAGGCGCTTGGGGTCCATAGTGCTGCGCGGCAGCCGCAGTGCCCGGCGCATTATGATGGACAGAGCCACCATGCACACCAGCCGGGTAGCCATTGTTTGCCGGGGGTGCCGACTTGCTTCTAGTATCATTCACGGTCGCCGGGGATGAAGCCTGCGTGGCATTGTTGGAGCTTGCGGAAGACTGGGTCTGATGGGACGCGCTGTGGGAGGACGCTTGGCTAGGAGACGAGGTACCGGAGGAAGAGGAGTCCTTCTTTTTCGACGACTTGCTTGAATCCTTCGCTCTCGATAGCTGTTCGTGCTGGTGAGGTTAGTAGACACTGGATTGACGTACTATCGCTGGGCCGAATGGAATCCACACCGGACGGGGATGAAGCCTAAGGGAGACAAAAGAAACGATACATGGAGAGAACTCACAACTCTCTGCCTAAATCCCTTCATTGTAGCTGGCAGATTAACGGCCACATGTACTGTGCCGATATTCTAGATGCCAGTCCAGCAGGTTTGTCGCACACTAGCACGAGGGGTCCGTGTTGCGCGGCGGGAGACGGTTCAGGAGGGCCACGACAGGGTGTTTGTTTATGGGCCTGGAGACAAGTGAGGATGAGCTATCAGGCCGTACCAAAGCAGGCGATGCATGCCAGAGTGACGGTGAAAGCCACCGGGTGAGCTCAACTCGACATCTTGGTGCGAAATCAAGAGGCGCTGGCTCGGGGGGGGTTCAGCAGTCACAGCAGCAACACGACACAGATGCTTGGGAAGCAAGGCGCACGACCAGCGGCTCGACGCGAAGGGGGAGACGGGCAATGGTGGGTACAGGGAAGGTCAATGCCGTGGGACGTACCTCAGCAATTCCAGGGCGAGACGATCTAGTAAAACTCGGTCCAATGCAGCATACATATACTGGGCAGCGAGGCGGGCTCACGCTGGATGCTGTCGAGGAACGCTTGTCGGCCTGCTTGGGGATGGTCTCCGGATCGCTTAGCGACAGACTGGCTGGGAGCGGGGGGCGCCAACCCCGGCAAGCACCCGTGCTATGAAACGGACACGGCTGGGGCTCGATGGACGCAGGACAGGTGGACGCAAGGGGCGGAGGACGATGCAGAGGAGATGGTCGCGAGGAAGATGGCGATGGAACCGAGGACGAGGCTCGTGAGAGAAGGAGAGGGGCCTTCGCGCTGCGTGGTTTGAGAGGCAGGTCTTCAAGAAGGATAGATCCAACCCCATATACCAGCAGCAGCACACACCGCAACCGCAACGAAGTGATGTCTGTATATAGCACCCCGAGCTCAACCAGCACCAGCGGCCCACACAGCTCGCGCTTTTGTGCAGCTTTCTGGGAGATATCAATGACAGAGTGTGCTCAGCTTCGAACCTCGCCCGTTCTCCTTTTCCACCTGTGGCGCATGCAGCCTCCGCGGACGGCTGGGCGGTCACCTGACCGTCCCGTCTCCCAGCCATAGTACCTGAGGCAGGACGACTCCGGAGGGTGGAAGACTTCATCGGGAACATGCAAACGGAAATTCTGTGCGGCATGGGTTGCACATCTCAGATATCCTGTACTGTCTTTGGACTGTAGTGTGTTCCCTGTTTTGCCAACAGCATTATCTTCATTGTGTTGCATTGAATGATATAACTTTGGTGGGTGATTCCCTTCTGGCAGAGGACAGGAACACAATATTATCATTTTCCATAAGGACGTTGTCTATACCAGTCATCAGCTCTCATACCTACAAAACCCCATGCTGATCGTCCTCTGATTTTTCTTAACTTTCCAATTGCACCTCTCCGCACCCCACTTGTCATGGAGGAGCGACGGGGACGGGAGAGAACGGCGCCGTTCTACTCAATCCCTCCACGACGGATCGTCAGTGTCGAGCACCCAGCAGTCATCAAGAATGTTGACAAGGCGATAGACACCCTCCAGGGGAACTATGGGATCTCCAGGGTGAGGGACTGATCGTCATGGACCATGCTCAGCAATTCGCTTACCCGATACCAGATCCTGAATCATCCACGGGCCGACGCTCCAGCCAGCCTGTTTCTTCGGCCCGAGGATGCTATGTCAAGACCCCTACAGTCGACAAGCTGCCCATCCAATAATGTCCTGCTCAAGGTAACGGTCCCGAAATGGACCGGACGCAAGCGGAAGAGGGGATCGGATGAGCCTTTCACGGACTCCTATCCAGGTGCCGAATCTGCTGGCGCCAGAAGGCGAAGTGCAAAAGATCTTCTACGGAGTCTACGTGATAACGTGGGCAGATACAAAGTCGAGGCAATTGGTCGAGTTGAGAGGACACATGTCTTTCGCGGTGAGCATTCATCTACATTGAACGTCTGAATGGACTTCTGACCTGGCCCTAGGGATGCCGGACTTCGTCTACTCAACAGCGGCCAGTCCATTCACCAACAAATTCCGAGAACATATTCTTCCTTTCGACTGTAGGTTCCCTGGTTCCATGATGCGTGACCCAGACTAACACCGTAAAGATGAGAAGATGAAGAAGTTCGACATCGACATGAGCAAGGGAGCAATATCCAATGTGGATATCTTGCCTCCGCCATCATTCAGTCATGGGGATGTCCCATTCCACTACATGTATGCTACATAACGGTTCCTATCAAGTCAAGTAGGTCTGCTTCGTGTACTGACTGTCCCCAGCTACCGCCAAAATCCCACTGTCAAGCAATCGGTCGACACCTCGGGTAAAGTGACGACCATCAACACGCAGCAAGCTGCCAAAGTCTTCACACATCTCGTGCCCTATGATATACCTGTCGTCCCCTCCAAACCGCGGGATAACTGTCCGCCTATCGAGACCCTCGACAAGACACTCCAGGAGACGATTGCAGCTCTCGAAGCCCTCTTCGAGCAGCGTCCGGCTTGGACGCGTCGAGGCCTCCGCAACAACCTGAAGACCGTCGACCAGCGCTACTGCCTACGCCACGCCGTCGCCTATGTCGGATACATCTTCCGCTCCGGGCCCTGGCGCGATGCCATCGTCAAATTCGGCCACGACCCTCGCACCTCTCCAAACTACCGGATCTATCAGACCTTCATGTTCCGCATCCTGCCCCGGGAACCCGAAGTCGCCCGCGACGGGGGCGGCGGACGGCGACACACGCTGCCCCGACCCCCCGAAGCCAGCATCGACACCTCCGCCCCGGGGGCAGGCACGTCGCACCTCTTCACGGGCCAACCCCCTCTGCCACGCGACGGCAAGATGTGGATGATCTGCGACATCACGGACCCTCTGCTCCGGCGGATCCTGTTCCCCGCGGACCCGCCGCCGCCCAACTTCCTTCGCAGCACCTGCGACATCATCTGCGACGGGTGGTACGGCAACGGCACGCTCGCCAAGGCCAAGACCATCATGCGCGCCAAGATCCAGACCCTGCTGCAGGAGGGCCGCGCGCCCGACGACTCCGAGTTTGTGCGCATCCTCGCCTTCCCCGACCACGCAGCCGTCGACGACAACAGCATGGCCGACTTCATGCTCGACCCGGAGACGGCGACCTCGCGCGAGATGCAGCTCGCGGCCGAGGTGCGCTCCACCATCAAGGGCGCCCCCAGCTGGAGGGGTGTGGTCTCCGCGGGGATGGACCGGGAGCACGTCCGCGCGCTGGAGACCGTGGAGGCGGGGCCGCCCATCGAGGGCCCGCCCGTCTCCGACGGGAAGAAGGTGAAGTGGGAGGACGACCCGGAGGCGGAGAAGTATGCGGAGATTGTCAGCGAGGGGGAGGAGGAGGCGCGGGAGCGCGAGGAGATGATGGAGGAGGTGGCTGCCGCGGCGGCGGAAGCCGTGGAGGCGCGGATACGGGCAACAGAGGAGGAAGCGAACGAGGAAGAGGAAGAAGAAGAAGAGGCAGAGGGAAACGAAGAAGACGAGGATGAGGACGCGGAAGACGAGTACTGAGGACAGGCAGCTGAGCCACGCTGTCTCATTCTTTCATGATCTATTTATATACCCAGATGTAATAAAAAAAGTAGGACATTAAGAATCCACCTTTTTTTTAGAGCGCAATCAGCTTCTCTTGAATGTCGTAGACGAAAAAAAGTAGTAACCAGGGCGACCGTTCCAATCAGCTGGCTGAGCTCCGCTGAGCTCAGTCCAGATCCATGTCCGTGTCTGAGACGATAGACGATAGTTATATTATAGTATAGTATAGTATAGATCAAGTTGAGGAAGCCAAGCAAGCACCTGACGTGTGGGTGTGGATGGTAGTAGTAGGTATAGGTACCCACCCTACCCTATATCCGTACGTATTCGTGGTAAGTAGTAAGGCAGCATGAGAACAGAGGAGAGCAGAGCAGGCATGCAAGACCAGGCTAGGATCTAGATGCGATGGATGGATGGAGAGATGGATAGACGAATGTGAGCTCAAACCCGTCAGGTTGCCATCGGACGCGGATGCATCATATGTATATGTATCATCGAAGAAATCTTATATCCCTCGAAGCCTTCTTTTTCTTCTTCTTTTTCTTCTTCTCTTTTTTTCCTTCGATATCTTTCGTTGGCGGTCTTAGGACTGCTGTGGGTGGAGTTGTTTGCTATCCGCTACCGATTGCTAAGGGCGAGCGAGTCGAGAGATAAGGCAGTCATATCCATGATGAGGAAGATTTATGAATTATCCCATAGTAGTATCCTCGGATCATTAATACAGGACATACATGCACATGCATAGCACCCATCCGTAGCATCCATCATGAATCATCCATAGGTAGGAAAAGGAAACAGCCCGAGCCGAAACCAGACGAGACGGGAACGAGATAAAGAGATGTTTTGCCAATCAAGCCCATCGAGATCGAGACCGGACGGCATATCCAACAAGAGATGAGAAAAGGGAAAAGGGAGAAAATGATTTTTGAGGAGACCGACACGGGGATATGTGGGTGTAACTCCAAAGCCAGACCAATCCGGAAGATAAACCGATACCATGCAACTCCAGTCGATTCCAGGTTCCCGGATCCAGAAGGAAAAGAGAAAAATAGAAAGGGAAACCAACCGAGGAAAAGAAAAGGGCAGTAATGTTTTGATGCGGAGTTCGAATGCCATCCATCCCTTCCACTTGCAGTGTCACACCAGTTGCTGACTTTCGATTCGTCCCATGACCGGTACCTCAACCGTCACCGCCCAAGCGCAACTGCGTGTCGCAGATGCGCGGTCAGTGAGGGGGAACCAAGGTCAGGGAGGACCCCGTAAAAGTTCAGGAATGGTGCTATGGTAGCAAAGGACGACACGAAGGAAGGAACAAGAGACGGGGTACAAGATGGGGAGGTCACAGGTAGAAGGAGGAAGGGACACAGTCGGAAGGGTATTGGAAGAATAGACAGAGAAAGCCCAATGTAGATACACATCCTGAAGACCGTACCAGACCAACACACCATCCAAAGGAAACTCAAAACGCCGTCATGGTAGGGCCATTCGCAGCAAACGCCGCAACCCAAGATGTTAACCTGATCAACGCCGTGTACATGCGAAATCAGACTGAGTGGGTTTACAGGGGAGCGAAGATGTTGGTCTTCTCGACACCCTCAGCAGCAGCATTGGCAGCCTCTTCGGCAGCGCTAGCGCTCTCCCAGATCTCAATCTCAGCATCAGAAGGGCCGGTAGTCTTGGAGACAGGCCCATCGGTCTCGACAGAGGCAGTGGCCTGGGGCGTGGATTTAACATTGGACGCGTCCAGCATCTCAGGCTTCGCAGGAGCTGCCTCAGCAGCTGGAGTGTTGGTGTTCTTCTCATCTGCCTTCTGAGGCTCGTCATCATCATCATCATCATAGATGACGACGTGAGAGCGGGCATCGCAGCCAGGAGCGTAGTAGTCCGAAACCTTGAGTTCACCAAGAGGGGTGCGAGGCTCGTCGGTCATGAGGTTCTTGCGGGACGCAGGTGTGTCGGAAGTCTGTTGGGCAGAGTTGGGAATCTCGATACCGAGTTCGTGCGGTGGGACGTTCTCCTTGCCACGGCCATCCTTCTTGGTCTTTCCTTCGTCGTCGCTGATGTCGAGCACACAGGTCGAGTGCTGCATCAGGTTGGTCATCTCATCCTGCTCCGAGTCGACGTGGATCTCAAAGTTCCAGGAGGCAGGGTGAGAACGGCGCTGGCTCTTCTGCTTGCCATTGGACAGGACAGCAGCTAGGGAGAATGGAGCACGGTGGACGGCACTGCGTCTACCGACTGGTGCTTCGACGCGGGAGGAAGTATCAGTGGAACGACGGCCAAAAGCCTTGCGAGTCTTGGACTGAGGAGAACGACCAGCCGGCTTGGTGAGGGGAGCAGACGCGGGGGTGGAAGGACGGTTGGCGCGAGTGCTCAGCGGCTTGGTCGTGCTGCAATCGATGTTAGATTTGACGGTGGTCAGGGCGATACGAGAGGCCTTGGCTGGCTTGGGAGACCGCTCAGAGAGCCCGTCCTCCTCGGAACGTTTACGCTTGGGAGAGGCCTTGGGAGTCACGGGATCCACGTTCTCAGAGTCCGAGTCGGACGCGGAATGAGACTTGAGAGACAAGGGAGAGCCTGTTTGGATGTTAGAACGCGCTATGAAGATGGAAAAAGACGCGTCTGACGTCAGAACATACCATTCTGCTGGTTGCCCAGGTTCTTTTTGGCCTTGAGCATGGAACGGATGCGCGAAGCATCAAGGGTGCCAAAGGGCTGGCGCACGGCTGGGGTCATGGTCAAGGCGGCCATGGTGAACGAGATGAACTGTCTGGAAGACTTGATAGGTGAACCTTGAACACGTAGTGGAGGGATTAAGAGAGGTGAAAAGTGCTTGGTGGCTGGAGATGGATGTCGGTGAGGGCACTTGAGGCGGGGATTTAGAAGTAGCGGTGGTTAGCAGCAAGATGAGACTGGTCGAGCTCCTGCTACTGAAAGTGGTATCGAGGTGAAGAGGATGAAGCAAGAACAGGCAAGCGAAGGACCCTTAAGTAGACCCTTTGGAGCAATGGACGGACAGGTCCAGCGAGAAGGATGCTCCGGTGGTTGGAGCAGGGCTCGATGTTCCGTCGAGGAGCAGACAGGTGTCGGTGCAAGCAGCTGGGGAACCCCGACGCCAAGGCAAGAAGCGGTCGAAGCACGGCAACTTCGAGTTCCCAGCCGACGAAGCTAAGCCAGAAAGATATTGCAGAGCGAGAGAGGACAGTTCAACCTCTGCCACGCAGCCCGAAGAGGGAACGATGAGGCTAAAGAAAGAAGAGGAGCAGGACGAGGGGGGAGCTGGAGGAGTATATCCACGGAGCCACGGGTTCGCACCATGCGCGCACTGGGGATGATGCGCCACGGTGCTTGGGGGGCAGGAATTCCGGATTCGAGATAAAATCGTCACGATCAGCGGTCGATCGCTGGATGCCTGGGCGCGTCGTGTCTGGCGGTGCAGAGGCCATTGCGAGAGAGCGATTGGCCGGCGGCGTCGCGGAGGGGCAGCCGGCCTGCAGCGCCCTCGATACCGGGCATGACCGCGCGTCGTGTCGCCCGTACCGCCGCCGTACCACGTGTTGCCCGACGCGCTGCAGGGCCAAGGTACCTCCCGCCGGCCCCGAGGCGGCGCGGTACCTCGGGGCGCTCTGCGGCTCGCGCCCCCGGGCCGTCACCGCCCGGGCCCCGTACCGCCGTTACTTACCCGTGACCAGCCGTTACCAGCCTCGCATAATCCTCGACATGGCGTTCTCCTCGAACCCTTCGATTCTACTGGAAGCTTGGCGGTTTCACGGTCTCACCTTCTGGCGGCTCCTTCCCTCATCCTGCTGCTGCTGCTCACGTCTCCTCCTCCGCGCGTCGTGTCGTTTGGCCCTGTGACACGGTCCGGCATGTTTGCTGCCATCCCGCTGCGCTTCACGAGTCCATAACCCTTTATCCGGAAGCAGTGTCCTATTCCACGCTGCTTGATAGCGGCGACGTGTTTCCATCTGGCTTCGATCTGGATCCTCCTGTCAGGGAGACGCGACCACGCAGGGACCATGCTCTATATCTGGACGCGTCCCGTAAGACATGGTTATACCAGCAATGGCTATATTGAAATGCACGAGCCAATGCCTTCACGCGTCTTGGTCCACCTGTGATTATCAGCTGTCTCCATTGAGCAGCTTGGCCCCGTCCTGACCCCCTATTTCCATATTTCTATCCTCCCTGGGAATTCTTCAAGGAGATATTTCCCATCATCGCGTCTCAGGGGCATCGGTTGGCTTTCAAATTCCAGATCAGACCCCTGGATTTTCCTGGTTTCCATCTTTTGATAAATGTGACTCTTCTATCTGATCTACATGGTTCTCACTTTACACTCTAGCCCATCGTCGTTCAGATCTCATCCTCCCACGGGATGCTGTCCATGGCACCCGGTCTCTCCACGCATCGCGCCGCGGCCCGGGTGGCACATCTCATCGCCTCGACCGTGACATTGTGATACCGGTCCTTCTTGTCCTCGGGAGTCAGATCCTGCCCTGCCTTTCCTTGCTCTCGTCGCCGCTCCCGCCAGCGCGCGATCTGGACTGCATATGCGCCGACGAAGGTGTCTCCCGCCGCGGTCGTGTCCAGCACCTTGTCCACCTTGGTGGCGGGAATCTCGTTGGTAACTCTGAGCGCCTGGTCCGCTGGTCCTGTGGTCCCTGCGTCCGTTGCGCTGTACCAGACGCCCTTTGCGCCCAGCGTGATCACCACGTACGTCACACCCAGCTTGTGGAAGTACCTGGCCACCTTCTCCCTGGGGCTTTGTCCCTCCGCATCCGGCACGGCTTTAAGCAGCTGCTCCGTCTTTGGAGCCATCAGCTCTGCCTCTGTCTCGTTCATTATCAGGTGGTCGACAGCTGTGTAGACATCCTCGGGTAGACCTCCCGGCGGTGCGGGAGCCGGGTTGTATATGACCTCGGGCCCGGACTCGATACCCTTTTTGCCTTCCGCTCTGCTCTTCTCCTTGAACTCGCGAACCGCCCGCAGGATCCCGATGACCGTTTCCACGGGGATCTCTCCTTGCAGCACAATGATATCCGGCAACGGCGCAGCCAGACCCGATCCCAGCACTTCGGGGACGGGCTGCATCCCCGAGTAGTTTGCCCCGGGGGAGAAGAAGATACGGTTCTCCCCGCCGGCCGACTCGTCCACCACGATGACCGCGACACCCGTGTACGCGTCCTCGATCGTTCGGATGCGCGACGTGTCTACGCCGGACTTCTCCAGTGTCGGGCGCAGCAGGGCCTGGAAGTGCCCGTCGCGTCCCCCCACCGCACCGACCATCTCGACCCTGACTGGGTCCCTGGAGGCGGACTGGGACGGCGACGCCGTCGACGACGACGACGGCCGTGGCCGAGACAGCCGCCCACACGCGACGGCCTGGTTCGCGCCTTTGCCCCCGGCGCTCGTAAAGAACGACGACGCGGTGATCGTCTCGCCGGGCTCGGGGAAGCGCGGGGTCACGGACACCATGTCAGCGTTGAGGGAGCCGATGACGCGGATCAAGGGAGCCATGCTGTCGATGTCGTTGCTTCGATCTTATCTCGAACTTCGATGTCAAAAAAAAAAAAAACAGCAGCACGGGTATCTGCAGAACAAGAAGATTATCTGGTATTCAGACAGTTGACGGACGTCTTCTCTCCTCCCCCGCGCTTATACCCGTGGGACCTGGCTCAGCCCAGTGGTAGACGCGAACCGTAGTTGACAGTACCCCGTCTGCACCGTACAGTACCACTACCGTATCCCAATTGACCGCGAAACGCCGCACGCTCTCGCCTTCACCGATACTTGTGCAGATGCGACGCTCGATCGACGATTGCTGGAGGTTGAATCTGGAGATGGCGCAGGTCGGCACTATTGGCCGAACTCAAAGCGGGGCGGGTTCGGTGGGTCCTGGGTCAGGTGTTTCGTCTTGTCTCGGATGGCGGGCTCCGTACGGAGGTACGCTATTGAGTCTTAAATTTGGGAACTCCAGGTACTCCGACGACTCCGTATACTATTGACTTAAGGAGTATAGCGAGCTACTTAATCCGTACATATATGATTGCGGATAAGATCGATGCAAGGAGGCTGCCTACTCCGCAGATACCTTATAGATAGGGAGATCGTAGATGGAGTGATGGGCTCTTGAATGGATAGAGGCTGGAGCATTAACTAATCTATTAAGTACCTATTAGCTCTTGCAGGCCGGGACTTCTCGAGAGAGAGTTTCTGCATTCTGCTCGAGATGACTACTCCATAGTAATAATAGTAAGCTACGGAATAAGAAGTATGGAGTAGCCTGGCTTCATCAGATGCTGAGTGATGTCCTCCGTACTCCGTATGCTTTGAGGAATGCGCAATTGGAATAATTGCAAAACTGCTTGTTGCCTGCGTGAGCGTTCTGCTACTCTCTACGGAGTACTGTACGTATGAATGTTGGATATGGTATGGGCCTGCGAGTGGACGTGTCACGTATCCTTTTTTTTTATTCGTGCCCCGAAATGGCGTGATAAGGCCAATGAAACCAGGATTCGATGAATATCGTGCAGAATAATATTTCTTCTAGGAGAACTCTAGGAACATGCATTATGATAGAATAATAACTGCGTGACTGTAGACATTATTATTGCACATAACGCCAGACTCCAGACCAAACCCAACCCACAGCATAACAAGCATGAAAACTTTGGTGAATGGATAATTTTCACGTCGAACGTCGATCGTTCCTTTTCCTGGCCCGGTTTTTTTTACCTCTCCTCATGCAATAGAAGGAAAAAAATACATAGACAGTAGAAGAAGCATCGCGTCACACTCGTCGTCAGGATCAAGCAAAAGAAAGCCGTATGGAGTAGGCGAGACGAACAAAAGAAAGAAAGGAAAGGAAAGGGGAGCTGGAAGCAGCCCCGTTCCGTAAATATATGAATAAATAAAATAATTTTCATACCCCATTCCGGTACACCTGCGACCCGCCCGCGCGGATCTGGATCGTCTCTCGCCGCTGCAGCACCACCAGCGCCCGGTTGAGCGCCTGCTCGCTGTACCCGCGGACGTCGACGAACTCGCGCCGAAGCGTCGCCAGGCTCGTGCTCCAGCCGATGGGCAGCCGGCGCTTCAGCTCGTCCTCGACCTTGCTCGCCTCCTCCATGAGCTCCTTGCTGCCCTGCGCCTCGCCGTGCGTGATCGCGTCCATGGTCGACGCCAGGAACAGCCGGATCGCCTCATCGACGTGCTCCTCCGTCGCGACGGGCGAGAGCGTCAGCTTCGCCAGCGCCTCCGCGATGCGGATGATGGCTTCAAGCTGCCGGACCGTGATGGGGATCGAGGACCGCTGGTTGGCGTCGAGCTCGGCGCGGTGCACTTGCTTGCGGATCGTGACGAAGTGCGAGGAGAGCTTCTCTGCGGCTTCGGGGGAGAGGCGGGGGGCACAACGTCTGGGGAAGGTTAGCAATCCACTGCATTCTAAATATGAGAGAAATGTGTTTGAATACATACGATTTACAGTAGCTGATGTATCGCTTCATCTTCTCCACTGGGATCTCCGCCTCGACCTGCTCCTCGACGCCCCGGCCGCCCATGTGGATGCCCATGACGTGCCGCGCGATTCTCTCGTCCCGGCTCCGCTCATGCTCGTCACGGACGACGAAGATCATGTCGAAACGGGACAGGATGGTCGTCTGGAAGTCGATGTTTTCGCCGGTCGTCTTCATGTCGTCGTACCGGCCGAAGATCGGGTTCGCGGCCGCCAGGACGGACGTTCTCGCGTTGAGGATGGTGGTGATGCCGGCCTTAGCGATTGAGATGGTCTGCTGCTCCATGGCTTCGTGGATGGCGACTCGGTCTTCGTCCCGCATCTTGTCGAACTCGTCGATGCAGACGACGCCGCCGTCCGCGAGGACCATTGCGCCTCCTTCCAGATAGAATTCCCTCGTGTTGCTATCCCGCTGCACGGAGGCCGTCAGACCGGCCGCAGACGAACCCTTACCTGACGTGTAGATTGCAATCGGAGACACCTTCTCGACGAACTTCAGCAGCTGGGACTTGGCGGTACCGGGGTCACCCAGGAGCAGCACGTTGATGTCTCCACGAAGTTTCATCCCATCTGGGAGTATCTTCTTCGACCCGCCCATGAGAAGGCACACGATCGCCTTCTTGATATCCAGGTTCCCATAGATCGAGGGCGCAATGCTCCTGGCGAAAGCTTCGTAGAGGTCTGGCCGACGGCTCATCTCCAGGAATTCCTGCTCCTCCTCCTCTGTGAAGATTGCATTGCCCTTGGCGGTGTGATCCACGTCGGTGCTGATCCCCACGGCCCGCAGGTATGGGTTCCGAATGGCGACGCCGGAGTTGGCCTTCCCGCCCTTGGACTGGTAGATGGAGAACACGCCCATCACCGTACACCGTGAGCCAGGCACGACACGATTGGCGAGGTACCGGTCTGCGGAGATGAGGATGTGGCGGGGAAGCTCACCCACGGGTACCTGGTCGGGGGCTTCCTGCAGCTTGAGAACCTGCTGGTCCACGAACTGAGACTTTTCGTGCACCACGACGTAGGGGTCCAGCGGACATTTGTCCCCGGGTTCGTCGCCCGGCATCTGTTGTCGCTTGCATCTTCTCGGCAGAGTGAGAGAGGAGAAGCCGCCCTCGACTGGAATGTTCTCTGTGTGGCCGCAGTTTTTGCATCTGATGTGAACGAGCGTCGCTTTCGAGGACACCGTCGACGCGCCGATGACTATCCCAGGTATCCGAACGAGATGGGAGATGTTCGTTGCGTTCAGGTCGCGGATGGAAATATGCGATGCACTTGAGTGCAGGAGCAGTTGGTGCGGTGGGAGTTCAATGTCCTTTTCAGAGGGGTAGACTATACGTTTTGTGCATTCCTGGAGAGCAGCTTCGAACTATAACGCCATTCCGATTAGAATGAGTAATACATATGACTAGGAGGAAAAAAGAGAGATCGGAGAACTCACAAGAGGAATGATCTCCGCAGGCTCAGTCGTGAGCCTGTGCGCCAGCTCCTCATTGTAGGAGATGAGGTGTGCGATGTCGATATCACAGTAATACTGCTTCACCAGGACATTCTGTCGAAGCTGATCTCTAATCAAAGCGTTAGCTCTGAATTCACACTGCTCCGAAAAGTGTTGCGCTCACCTGTAGATGAATGCATTGTCGAGCTGAAAGGCCAGGACGAATTCCCGCAGGCGGGCCTGGATCTGTGTGCGAGACTCGTCTGCGCCATCCTGGCTTGGCGCAAGGACGCTGAGTGTATAGGGTGTGCGTCTGTCCATTATTGCGCCGGATGGAACGGTGGAAGAAGTGGTCTCAGTATGTGTCTTCTGCGGGGAGACACAAGTCGAGATATCTCTTACCTGTGCTGGCAGACGGTTGGTGACGCGTGGAAAACACGTCGCGCGCGCTCCACGCGTAAAGTGGTTTGCGGCCCGCGGGCTGGTCTTCTGGGAGAAACTAGCGATTTTTTCTGCCGACGTTAAAATTTCTAGCCCAGGATTCATTGCTTTCACCAGAAGAACAAGGAGAAAAAAAATAAATACCATCTAGATGCAGAAAAAGTAAAGCCTTAGCCACGGCTAGAGAGGCAAAAAAAGCAAAAGGTTATATGACAAGGGTGGGATTCGAACCCACGCCTCCTTTCGAAGACACGGAAGATCGTGTTCTATTGAACCCGATCAGCTCAGGTTAGCCTGAACCGTGCGCCTTGGACCTCTCGGCCACCTTGCCTTTCTTGGAAGACAATTTGCAGGTAAATAATTTAACTGCGCAAAGAGTGACATCGTTACCCGGACATTTCAAAGGAGCTACTACCTACGGATAATGTTTTGTTCAGGGGTCAAAGTCGATTTTAAGAACATCTGGCTTTGAGAAATTTTGTGTTCTTTTTATGGTTGATGCATCATTTCATCATAGGTATGGACTGATGTGCCTCATTTCATGGTAGGGTACATGCTTGGAGTCGGAATATATATTGCCGTGACTATCCTTTGACAATTGCCTCTTCACTCAGAGACAGAGCTCTTGTTGTTAATTGTACAGTAACCACACTGCAGACTATGAAAAACTCTCTGAGGCGAAGACTTTATATGTTGAACACGCGCGTTGTCGCGTCGGCTTATAATCTGCATCGTTCTGGACAGGGCCAAGAGAGAAAGAAGAGAGTATCGGAAGACTCCTCGAAGGCTTGCTAAAATGACCTCCTCAACAACAGTTTATTTTTGATCTTGCCACAAAGAAGACAGCGCCGCTGTACGCAATCCCTGCATGACCCCAATGCAAAAAGCAGAGCCAATCACCAAAGAGAGCTAACACAAAGACGTATAAAAAAGCTCACACCCCCGGCCCACAGGGCTATACTAGGGTACTACAAAAAACCCCCACCTTGCTTTTGGTGGGCAGGGAATTCTCATTACCTGGATCCTCAGGCCAACAGCTTCATCAGATGTTAACAGGTATCGACTAATGTTGAACCGCTGCACCTCAGACTGAGGAGAGGATCAAACCTGGGACGCTGGACGGTGAGGGAGGCCGCTGGCTATACCAATAGCTTCACCACTGCACTATTGTCCCAGATTCTAGTTGTTTGGTGAAAGTGATTTTAAAATATAACCCAGAAACGGGAGGGTGCCCGGTTGCTCGGAGCCGTTCGGCCGAATTTCGCTGCAGGCAACAATCTGCATATTTCAAGCGGAAACAACATGAGAATGAAAGAGTTCGAACTCTTCCCTGCTCACTATATGAAGAGATCAACTGACAAGTTAACAACATGGAAGACACAACATCGAGATGCCGAAACCAAAAGAAATCTGGAAATCATGTCTCCTCCAAATAGGGATGTGAAGTTACCAAAACATTGCTGTCGATAAGTTGAGGGAGTATTATCTCTCACTGAAAATTGATGTAATGCCAGTGGACAGGACAGAGTATATTCTTCAAAGATGGAATGAGCTCTCTTAGAGGTATGCAGCTAGCTGCGCGGCCTACTAGTTTATAGCCTAGTCTGCTTTGTCGATATGATGCATCTTTGCAATATAGGGACTGGTTTGTTACATCTAGAACAGGTTGATTTGTGGTCTGAAAAGAAGGCAGAACGCCGATATATAGGTAGACCAGGAATAATAGTAAAAAGATCCGAGAGATCACGTCCCAAGTCACTTTACTCGCCTCAAATTCCGTCTCTTGCCGTAAGGTCGCACCAATATGCGTCACCTAAACCACGTACCATATGACCCATGCCCACGAGACAACGGCTTATTCAGGCCCAAGGTACGCTCATGTTCATTATCTACAGTACAGTACATTGCACTCCGCATCCGGAAGAAGACTTGCTCCGCGCCCCGGGCGGGCGTCGCCAGGGACCCGCCGTCGCGGATGACGCCTTACCCGATCGGGCGCTGGACGCTCGTCCCCGGCTGGACAGTGCACGCGTCGACGTTGCGGATAGCTTCGCCCGTACGGTCTTGCCCTTTCAGCGATATCGACGGCAGGCCCAGCATCACAGGCGCATTGGGAAACTGCTGGTCCGCGTTGATCCCCCAAAGTCCGGTGGTGGCGCACTCTGCCCTTGCTATGTCCGGATAGCGCCGCGAGCCTGATCGTCTATCCCCTTTGTATGGTGGATGCGTCGCCGTCGGCTTCAGCCTGTCGAACGAGATGTCTTCGGCGAGTCCTCGGAAATCAGTCGACAGCCTGGCGTCGGCGGCATCGATCCCGTCGTTATCGCAACGTTCCTTCACCCAGCACGAGTCCCCCAAAATCCCTCCGTCGCAGAGACATGCCTCCAGGAGAGGATCGACGGCAAGCTCCTTCGTCAGCATCGGTGGCGTCCTGGACACGTCCCAGCATCATGGATCGATAGCGGAGGCCGGGCAGAATGGTACGTCCAGACTTGGATTTGTACTGAGATTAGGCGCTGACATTAACCTCCCTGTAGCTATCTCGACCCTTCTTCAACCCCCTATCGTACGAACAGGGCTTGTACCTCACACGGCTGTGTCGTCGAGCGGATATAAGCCTCCAACTTCTCGAGATATACCTCCGGTCACACTGACAAACATCCCCCGTGTTGATCCGAAAACTTTCGAGCCGTACTTTGCCCAAATCGGCTCGTTGTATGATGCCTTCCAACGCGCAAAAGAAAGTAATGAGGACAATGAGGCCCAGTCGGTTCTGGGGAGTAAATCGGGGCAGAAAACGGAAGGACTCGACGCTTTGGGATCGAGGCCGCTGGAACGGCGATATTCCGGAGTGTCTTTGAGTTCACGAGCGACTTCCCCTCTGGATACGCTAGGAGGGAAACTGCCGTCCAGTGGACGTGGTCGCGCCCCTGCGATGACCCCTCTGTCGACAATCCCCAGTGTCTACTTCGAGGACGACTTTCGTCTGGAGAATCCCCGCACTTTTGACGTGGTCTCGGAGCGATCAGAAGTGGTCAGGCCACCACCGAAGCCGTCAGGCAACGGCGATAAGGCTACGAATGGAGCCGCTTTGGAACCAGTCCATACCGGAAGAAAGGCGCTCTCCACAAACGCGATTCTCCAGGAAAAGCTGTCTTGGTATATGGATACTGTTGAGATACATCTTATCTCATCGATCTCTGCTGCCTCCAAGTCCTTTTTCACTGCGCTTGGGTCGCTGCGCGAACTCCATTCGGAGGCTGCCGACTCTGTGAAGAAAATACAGGTATTGCGGAAGGACCTGAATAAGATCGACAGGGAGATGGCACTGGGCGGCCTTAAGGTGGTAAATCTACGTCGTCGAAGGGAGAACGTCCGGAAACTAGCCGATGCGGTGGCTCAACTACGCGAGGTTGTAGAGTCTATATCTAGGTGTGAGGACATGGTTGAAAGAGGAGATATCGAGGAGGCGACCGAGGGTCTTGATGAGGTGGAAAGACTGATGGCTGGAGAACAGACTAGGAGCCGCTGGAGCGAAGACGATGAGGCGCAAGAGGGCGTGAGCAGGGGTATTGATCTGCGGGGTATCAAGGCTCTGGAGGGAGTCTCAGATGACCTCGCCAAGCTTAGACATCGGATTGGAATGGGCTACGAGAACAGATTCCTGGATGATCTCTTGGGGGATCTGCGACGGCATGTGGCAAGTGTTCCTCCAGACGTGACATTGCAGCGTTGGGGCATGTCGTTTCAGCGCTCTCGCGGAGCTCAACGAACTGTTCCTTCGGGCTTTCCATACATGCATTTTGATGACCAGCTGAGATCGCGATTGCGCGCGGAGCTCACTGGCCTTGCTCGTGCCCATCACACAATGCCTGCAGCAACCTCTTTCAAGACTGCTGTCCTGCGAGAGATGAAAGGGTTGATTCGCCGGCATTTGCCTAGTTCGAGTGATGATGACAATATGTCGATGATGTCGGCCTCTACGCACGGTGGACGACAGCTAAGCCAGCAAGAGAAGTCGTCGATCCTGGCGCGGAATCTTCGGGCGCTCGACGCAGAAGAAGCCCAAACCATGCTCACCCGAGTGTACACTGGTATCAGCGAATCACTCAGGAGGCTCAGTGTCCAAGTCAAGGTTCTCCTTGATATCACAAGCGGTCTTAAGATACCGTCCAAGAGTCACAACACGCAAATCTCGGATAATACGTCTGGGTCCGGTACCGGAGGTGGAGCAGCCGCGGAAGTCCAGGAGGAGATTTTGCAGGTTCTGGACATGTCCAGTCTTCTTGGGCAAGCTGTGGATATGGTCCAGTCTCAGATAATTAAGGTGCTGAAAGTGAGATCCGAGCAGACCTCCCATCTGCCGCTGGAGGACTTCATAAGATATTTCAGTCTGAATCGGCTTTTCGCGGATGAATGTGAAGCTATCTCGGGCAGAAGTGGCACAGCGCTGAAGACGGTGGTGGATAATCAGATCAGAGAGTTCATTTCACGATTCGGTGATAGTCAACGACACCGCATCGTTCATGTCATGGACTCGGACAAATGGGATGCCAAAGATTTTGGCGATTCTGAGAACGCCATTCTTTCCAGAATTCTTCAGGCGAGCACAAAGGATATCGACATATGGTCAAACGTCTCTAAGATCTGGCTGCGTGCGGATGAGGTCCATGGAGAAACTGCACTGTCGAATGGCACTGTCGCCAACGGGTCTGGCAAAGACAAGATCCGGAGCGCGATTATTGATGAGCAGAAATACATCCTTCCGGAATCGGCTTTAGCGATGATGAGGAGCATCGAAGAGTTTCAGTATCTCATGGCGAATATTCCTAGCATGGTGCAAGAAATTGGATCCAATCTTCTGGAGTGCCTGAAGCTCTTTAATTCACGCTCCTCTCAACTGATCCTCGGGGCTGGAGCCACGAGAAGTGCGGGGTTGAAGAACATTACAACAAAGCACCTAGCCCTCTCCTCACAAAGCCTAAGTTTCATAATCGCATTGATCCCGTATATTCGTGAATTTCTTCGGAGGCACTCACCGTCAAATCCGCTAATGGCGGAGTTTGATAAAGTCAAGAGGCTCTACCAGGAACATCAATCTGGGATCCATGAGAAGCTTGTTGACATCATGTGTTCTCGTGCAGCGATGCATGTCAATGCAATGAAGAAAATAGATTGGGATGCGCAGAGAGACACCAGCGCCGTGAGTCCTTACATGGAGACTTTGACAAAGGAGACGGGTACCCTCCATCGGGTGCTGGCCAAGCATCTTCCGGAGTCCACGGTGATGATGATCATGAACCCAGTGTTCAACAGTTACAGGGAGCAATGGACCAAGGCGTTCCAGGAGGTGTCAGTGAGAACGGAAGCCGGAAGACAGAGGTAAAATAGCTCGAGGCATATCCATGTATTTCCCCTGCTCGACGTGACTGACGGGAGCAATAGGATGCAATCCGATGTCGAATTCTTCAATTCCAAGATCAGCAAAATAGATGGCGCTGGTGACTTGGGTGATCACCTCCTTCAAGTTGTTAAAGCCAAAACAATCACTCCGGAGCCGAATAATAGGTCTGCTTCTCCGCGTCCTGCTTCGGACACACAATCACCTCGGAATTCAGCCAGCGACGAAAAGGAGCCCAAGAAGTCTGTGGAGTCATAAGTTTTCTCTTTGAGAATTAACTTTATTTTGTGATTCCCATGGTGATCGGTGCTTGTATACAAGCTCCTTCACTTTTGTTTGAGTCATTCTGACATGACTGGAATTGCCGGGTAATGTATAGGGGTCTTCAGTAATTATATTCCCTCTTGTACTTTGGATAGACGTACGCATTCTCATACCACCAGCGTTCTATTTTTTTTCTTTCCTGTCATGTATATTTGGTGTCTACCATCCTTTCTATTGTCCTGCTTGATTTCTACTATCTTCGTCGATGACCGCAGTCATCAGAGCAAATATGAAGACTACTTTTTCTTCACACCGAAGGAATGCATCCAACAACAGAGTATCTAGATCACATACCTATTTGTTCTCTGTTTCTTTTTGTAAGGTCTAGTTCCACCGGTCTTACGTCCTGGTTAGGCTAATAATAGCTTCAGCTAGGTAAGTATTCTTTTGTTCATGAAACCAGATAAACAAAGGATTCGGACATCTATACTCATGTGATGATTTTCTGTCTAACTTATCTCATAAATATCAGTCTTTCTTGCCCTCTATTTGCCAGTGATCCGAGCGAGTTCTACTGTCAGCTTCGGTGTCTGATTCAAGGGAGGACTAACTTATATAGTGTCGTCAGAATGGGTATGTACGATGGAACCGTACCTTGCGATCACCCTCGTCTGAGGGATGTTGACCGAAGGAGGGTGTGGGAAGTTGTTTGCCATGCGCCGAAACTACTCCAACGTCCGAAACTTAGCTCAGATATTATAGGGCGATTCTGGAGGGAGTCAAATGCTGTCAAGATTATCTTAAGGACCCAGTCGGCATGTCGGACTTGGTATATGCCGAGATGCGAGCATTCTTAGATGACTATGCAAATTCACGAGCATTCTGGTGCCATAGCGAGTTCCGGGCTCTTCTAGTGAGTTCTGTGCCAGCAGTATATGAGATTGCGAAGATCGAAGAGTTCTCTCTCCCGAGTAATATTCGTGACGTTGTCGAGCATTTCACTGAGTACGGTGACTTTTTCGAACATGTGACGGACATCTTGAGGTGCGACCTGTGTTTTGGGCACAAGTTCCACAACCAAATCGATCATCGCACCGGAAGTCAGTTTCGATGGGTGGACATTGCTAAGATGCTGGAGCTTGATGCGGAGTCGTCTCTTCCAGGGGCCGGACAAAGTTATCCAACGCTCTTGGGGAGACAACAGCAGCTAGAGAGGGACCTGGCGCTGATATAATCCACGAAATGGCAACAAGCATCCGGGAATCAGCAAAAGCAATGGCTGCAACAGAGGGATCAGTTGAATGGCAGATCAGGAAGTACGCCATCTATCACGAGAGTCCTTCGGGACCAAAGAAGTCTCTCCGGACCGGAAACTGCGCAGAGCTTGCGAACTATACACAGACCGTGCGTCTCGTGCTGGATAAGTTTTGGAGATCCCCGTTGCCTTTGGACTGTGTCCAGAGGAACGCTGCCCGAATCATGATAATCATTGTTGCGCTGACGCAGAAGACTTGGTTCGACTCCATCAGCGAGGACCACGTTTGTCCCAGCTGATAACGCATTGGAGCTTAGACGTCGAATTTCTGAGACTGGCAACAGTCGCAGGGAGAGTGATAGGCGGAGCGTGCCACTCTGTGACCCAACACGCCTTCTCAGCGACTTCGATCGTGTTGAATATTTGAAGTTGACAAAGACGCGTGCAATCCAGACTCGGCAGTGCCGCTCATTTGTGACGACTCCGAATGGACTGGTGGCTTGGACGTGTATGCTGGCCTTTCAAACTCGGAAAGCTACCCACAGCCGGTCGATGGTTATGGTTTGCCATCTAGCCAGAGGGTCGACCCACAGCGTTTGACCTTGCTTGCGGATCTCTATGACCACAGCATCAAGCTTTATAGCCGGATCGCAATTGCTCCTGGGCTCGAATCGTGGGTTCTGATCCGAACATCTTATGATCTGGGTTATACAATAGTATCTGCCTTTCTCTGGCCATCCTTGTATACGGTCCCTTTTCTCAGAAAGGTCAAAGAAATAGCTGGAATTCCCAAGCCAAATCTGATCAGACAAGGCTTTGCGAGACTCCCAAAGAGAGGGCTAGTATGCCTTACCTCTTTGGACGGCCTCTTCACCCCCGGAGTCGTCACTCGGTCTCCAACTCACCGAGAAGTGAGCAAGTGACGGCAGTTCTTGACCACATCAAAAATGATAGATTGAGACAGGCCTGCGAGCTAGTCGAAGGCTCTCTCGTCTCCGGTTCAGCCATACTGACTCAGAACCATTGTGCAGCCCTCATCCTTAAATCGTTGGAGTTCCTGGCACCCATCGTTGAGCGATCCACCATCTGCGCTGGCACTCCGGCGGAACTCCTGATTCGACGGCGGTGGATCGACCTCTCTACCGCCATGAGGCAGGTGATATCAGCAGAAAGCGAGATAATATATGACGAAGAGCTCTGTCAGGATATCATCAAGCTTGCGGGCTTGCCCGACGAGGACCTTGCCAAGGCGGGGTTTATCAGGGATCATAAATTTGGGATTTTGCGCAGGCAGCTTCTGTGTTGGGTTTCGCCATTTGAATCTTTGGATTTCTCCCTTCCTACTTCAGAAAAATCACAGTTTGGAGTCTCCGGGTACGAAAAAAGTTATAACCACGTCACGGATTGGGGGTTTCGATTATGTCGACATAACTGAAACGGATATGACAACTTGATTAATACCCACGAAAAAAAATTGCGATGTTTACATAAGTGATTTTTTCTTCTAATTGCTCCGATCATTTATTTCCATCTTCTGCCGGTTTCACTGGTTCCATCCATCTTATGAGCACCAAGTCCCTTCCGCTCACCCAGGCCTCTGGGAGCTGCGTGTCCTTTTCCACTACCTGAGGGCGGAGTGCCACGGCTGCCCTGGGCACTGAACCATTGCTTCTTGCCTGGATCGGCTATGTCTTCGGGGGCCGGGGCGGCCTTGTAGGAGCGGTCGACAGGTTCCGAACCGACCTGCATGTATGGTTGTTTTCTGTTAGAATAACAGGTCTAAAGTCCATGGGAGTTGTATGTGTGGAGGAAATTAGCTAGCATGAGCATTTTCCCGGTCACATAGGTAATGAAAATGAAAGAGCAAAAGAATCGAATTAGACATACCCCTTCATTGACTCCGTGCGCTTTAGTCTCGCCTGCTTCAATGGCATTGTCGCTCTGGGGGATACCGTTGTCGTATTGCGCGCCCCGAACCATATTCGATATGGATGCAGATAGTATATTACAGAAAAAATGGGTTCGTATCCGTATTAAGTGTAAAAAGTAGATGAGATACAAAATCCCGCACTGCTTCTTCCAATTTTTTTTCAGCGGCAAAAAGTACCTAAAAAGGTACCTCCTAGTTAGTATACCAGTGTTCACAGTAAAACAAGTGATACTATAGCAGGCTGATCTTGGAAAAAAGGTTGGACAAATGACGTATTCGCGACGTTGACGGAAAGTGGCCTCAAATATCAGGTATCACAAGACCGCAGAACTGGACAGGTCTTCAGTAAGGACTACTGATGCTTCGACTTTCACTTGCGCATTAAGATGTGGACGTCCTTGTTGGCTATCTGTTCGGCTGACAGCATTGTGAGGTCATGGAGATAGAGTTTCTCGTGACGTCATGTACAATATAAGAGTAGGTATTAGATAAAATGTGTTTTCTCTGTTGAAGCTCGTGGTGAAGCTGCTCCTGCTACGTATGTAGGTATATGCAATAACAGAAGATCTGATGATAGTTCCAGTCGTTGTTAGTGTGGTGGGAGAGAGTGGTGTGTCGCGCAGGTTAGGCTGCGCCGCGGAGGCGAAGACGAGGCATGCTCTCCATGACCACTACAGACTTCTGTTCAAGTGACAAGAGATCTCGGAGGCTTCCAGTCTATCGAGAAACATGAAAAGTTGGCACCGTTCATTCTGGTAACTTTCGATTCCGGGGGTCTCCTTGTTGACACGATTTGTAATCAAGATATATTTTAGCTTTCCATCCGCATACTAGATACTGGATTTTATTATTAACCCCTGTTTCTCTTAACAACTTCTACTGACACTAGCAGACATTGTTGGAGAAATAATTCTGACAACCGTACTCTCGATACAGGGCAACCATATTTGATTTGGTACCTACGAAGAGATTTTCCGCTGCAGGGTCTAACATAAATGCAAATAAACAACATATTAAGTTTTCTCAAGTGGTCTGAAACTCTGCAGAAGTAGTCTGGTACAAACTAGTAGGTATCCAAGCATTATCTAAACATTCTCCTTTCGATTCAAGTATCGATAAAGGCCAATGATAGCCCTCAAGAATTCTCTTCGACCACCTTGATCTAGAAGGTCGTAGGGCTCTGAACGATAATACTTCAGATTTTCGCTTGAGAGACGCCCTTTACAGATATCTTTCACGTAGGTATTAGACATTACTGCTTTGCTGAGATGTAGGATAGATCCGTCCATTGTAATCACAAATCCTGTGTAGTCATCCAGTGTCGGATTGTCATTGTAAGCTGAGACCGCCTGCATAAGAAGCTGTGGAACTTCATGTTTCTCAATTTTTGCAGTGTCGTTATCTCTTATGACCTAATGTATGTACTAAATCAATATCCCTGAAAGCTAATTTGAAAGATAAAGAAGGGTAAAAACTCACCGAGATTATACAAAGCGGATAGCTCCAACTCTGACTAAGAGGAGAATTTTCGGATGTATTAATTGGTAGTAGAAGAGCACCGTCGCATTTAAGAGTGCCGCGGGCACTTAATGACGGTATCACAAACTGAACTTCAAGGCTGTATTGAAATTCACTTCTTGCTATTAGTCCAAGTATCTCAAGGTCGAGAGGGACTAAATATGGACTGGACTGACATATTTCTTTCGTTCTTGATTCTGAGGCCGACTACTTCGAAAAAAGAATATAGAGATTCTTTTGCGGTTTTTCTCATCCAACTTCCTGTTGATCCCAGACTGCCTTCGAGATAAAGAAGAGTTCGGTGGAAGGGATTTTCACGATAGGGGCGCAGAGTGAAAGGAGCGCTCAGCACCTCCTCTTTGGTCGGCTTTGTGAAATACTCTGCAAGCTTCTCGAACTCTTCATGTTGCAGTTTAGTAAGTAGGTTTTCCTGACGTGCAACTAGGTATGTAGGCGCAAGCATGCTAACAAAACAGACCTTCGTCGCCATCATTAGGTAGATTCGCATCGCCAACTAAGTCCGTAGAAGGTACATCATACTGGCATTTGATATTCGTTGCTGAAAGATGTTGTGATGACCACTTCCTTGGTGGCTGAAGCAGCAAGAGAGACGTCGAGCTTAGAGATCCTCGTGACGATAAAGAGGAAGATTTCAATGAAGCATGATCCATAAGAGCAAGTGGGAAATCACTTACTTCGTTCACAACTTACTTGATATTAAGGAAGAAAGACATGATGTTGTCAACTCAGTTACGAAGTCGTTGCTAGGTAGTACCAGTGGACGTTGATAGTTGCCTAAGGCATGATGTCGGAACCATCTGCATGCATCCATGGATCACGAACTTGCTTGCCTTTCATGAAACGGTATGCCGAATTAAGCGGTCTTTGACCATTCATCTATCGCTGCCCGCATAGGGTCTCGTATGCCCGAATCCGTTGTCGTTCAGTTCCGTCAAAGGGATGTACTGATCCCTTTATTAGAACCGTTTCGGGATCTCGAGTGGTAGTGAGACCTACAATGAGGTTCAAAAGACAGCGAAAGCTGCTGGAATAATCTCGGGCAGTTCAAAAGAGGGAATTCCCTACATCACGGCTCTGTAGACTCCTAGGAATCTTCTACTCCTTCTAATCCTTCACACTGCCATCTCTTCGTCATAGGTAGTATCCAGATTAGGTATCTAGTAGGCTGCTACTGAAATAGATTGATTATGTGGTAGACTATTGACTGACTACGAAGTCAGCACAACAATCTTACCTTCCGCCGTATTCTCCTCCATGCATCGATGTGCCTCGACGATTTGATCCATCTTGAAGACTTTGCCAATCTTTATCTTCAACTCACCTTTCTCAATTTGCTGCGCCAGCGACTCCAGAGGCGTGGCCATGAAGTCTTTCTCATTTCCACTGTAAGTCGTCAACTTGGTCGCAGAAGGAATCACCTCCATCGGGCTAAAACTCTTCATGGCCCATTCATTGCCCACGATGCCCGTCATGCATACCGTGCCCCCTTGCTTCGCACAGCGCAGCGAATCTTCCAACGTCACGGTCCCGACCAGTTCGAGGACCTTATCAAAACCCTCCGGACATGTCTCCTGGACCTGTTTCGCGACTGCCCCGTCATCGATAAATACCTGATCTGCACCGTGGTCGCGCAGCAGGCCTTCACGTTCCCTTCTGCGACTCGTCGAAGCAACAAACGCCCCGTGGGCTTTCGCAATCGCCGCCGCAGCAAGCCCAACGGACGTCGTCCCCCCACGGATCAACAACCTGTCACCCTTCTGGAGAGAAAGTGACTTGAACAGCGACCCCCAGGCAGTCTGCAGCATCTCCGGCAACGCGCCCAGCACCTCCCACGGCAATTTCGTCTTGACAGCTTGTACCTGCGTCGCGGGCACGCAGGTAAACTCGGCGTACCCGCCGTCGAACGCCCTTCCCATTCCGCCCATGGCGGTCGCGACGGTCTCGCCGGGCTGGAAATTCGTCCCCGGCGCTTCCTCGACCAGCCCGACTGCTTCGATGCCTAGGATCCGCGGGAACTGGACGCTGGGCGAGTGGCCCTGGCGGGTGAACATCTCGGAACGGTTGAGGCCGAAGGCCTTGACGCGGATCAGAACCTGGCCTGCCTCGGGCTTGGGGATTGCCCGCTTGTGGAGCTTGAGGACGTCGGGATCGCCGGGCCTGTGGATGACGATGGCGTTCATCGCGGCAGCGAGTTGTTGAGGTCTAAGAGTCCTTGGGAGGCTCGCCAGGGTGGGCGGATGGTCAGCTCTGTAAAAGGAATTTTGGGAGTCTTTGCGGGAGGGTCAATTGTGCAGGGTTGCTAAGTTCAACAGAGATACTACATGAGTCAGCAGCTTGCTCTTTCGTCCATGCATGCGTATATCATGAGACTGGTAATCTCCGTACCTTGAGTATTGCTAACGGCTGGATGGCATCCGATTGCTTGCCATGGTACCCTCAAGAGTTGGATGTACGTAACTCTTACATGCTAGACTCTAATTGACTGGTAGGTGTAGTTGGCGGTAATCAAGTCACGGATATCAGGTACCCAGGTGCAGTACTTACCCAAGGTACTTATCTACGTGAGGGGTAATTTTGATTAATAACCCCTACAGTGCGCGAATAAGAACCCGTCAGCATCCGCATCAGGACAGGGACCTATGATACATTTCACCGTGAGCAGCCGAGGGCTTCTGCAGAGAAAGTAAACGGGTGTAGTCACTGTGATATATGTACATAGTACAGTTAGTAGGTGGTAGTCACTAGGATACCAGTTGGTAAATGTAGACTACTAACCTATTACTGTAACTATCATCCATGAGTTCCAGACCATTCTCCTTCTCTCTATTATTGTATCCTCCCAGACCATCTACCACCACCTTTGCGATGCCTGATTATTGGGTCGAAAGACTCGTAGACGATTGGTCAATGGTTCGCGAGAGCCAACGTCGAACAGGCCGTCGTCTGGATAACGGCAAATAGGGCTTCATATGTTATCGCTGTGCAGCGTATGGAAACAAGCAGCGATGGCAGCGCTTCCGGCAACGGCTGAATGAGTTGATTGAGCATGGATGGAACCTTGACCCTGGGCATCCGTAGCAGTTAGAGATAAGATGGTCATCAAATTTGTGGAGGACGAGTCATTGGAAGGCAAGGACGTGGATGAAGTGAGGCGGCAAGTTATAGCTCCCTACTTACATACTGGCTCGTACTCTCTGAGGGAAAGCTAGATGTTATTTTTATGGCGTTCTGACCGCTTTTATTTAAGGTCTGTGGCCGCTTCAACATCCTCCGAAGCCAGATGACCACATACTACGAGGCGGACGGTGTCCTGGGAATGCCGTGGGAAGTCGATCTCCCTATTCCATACGGCCTTCACCAGACTGTCTGCCTCCTCATCGACGAGGATAGCTTGGACTCCGTGATCAATGCTGAGAAGCCATTGGATCCACACGTTGAGTACGATGGCTACGACCTGCAGATGCCGTTCCCGTCAGATTTGGAGTGCCTGGCTGGTCTAAATGAGGAGGGAGATTACACTCAGCAATTTAGAATGCTGTACCAGAAGAGACACAAGACTGGTTACCTGATCGCAGTGGACTGTGATTGCCCAAGACTATGGTCCGTGGTATCCTGCAGAAATCGAGGTGCCGGAGGAGCTTGGGATCAAGGTTGCAGCTGACATTGTCTCAAATACAATCGCAGGTTATATGTGCGAAGATCCCAATGAAATTCTGCCCGACGTGTTCAATTATGCAGGTCCTTGTTTTATGAATGGACCATAGTAGTAGATTGCATTTGCGAGTCGCCTGCTCTGCAGTTGAAATTTCTCTTGTATGTAACAACTTTTTGCATTGTGATGTTCTGGTTATAGGATACGAACGAGGAATCCGCCTCTCGAGCGCCTTATAATTCAAGCATCGAACAGTTCTTTGACGGCCCTTCTTCGGTTTTTCACTTTCCATTTCGTTTGATTCTCCAAGCACACAGATTTGGATGTACATACTACTGGACGCGGCAGTCTCTCCAGTTTCTCGCTACTTACTGTACTAGCTGACACCGATAAATATGGGGGCGTTCTCTTCTTATCACTTGGCAACATATTGGAGCTTTTCCACGCGAACTCTGGCCCACATCCCAACCAACATATAACGTATCCAGTGGTGGTTTTCCCGCGGCCTATAGTCAGCACTAGATCTCTTTCAGTTCCACTTCGAATCCATCAGAAGCTGGAATCTTCTGAAGTCAGTCATACTTTGCTCTGTAGTATAAACATTTATAATAACTAGTCTTCTGCAAAAGCTTATTCCGGTAGACAGCATTAGAAAAGACCTAGGTTGAGTTATGTGTAGGAATGCTGATGGCAGTGTCAGAATGGTTGCAATATGGCTCGGCTTCAGAAGGTCACCCATGCAGAGTTGTCTTGTCTCCGCTCGATTTCAATGTTTTTGCAGCATTCTTCGTCCACAAAAGATATACAAGTCTAGAAATTAATTAGAGGACATCGTCGAAAGCCCCGCCGTGCTCAATGGTTCCGTTACAATATACTGGATCACGTTGAAGTCTCCTTTGCATATCCTCTCTTTAACTCCGGCTCAACCCGGCAACATCTCTCTGCGAGCACCTTACCAGAATGTCACTTCTTCTGTTGACCCATTGAAGAGCATTCCTTCTGATCTATTGAAACAAGTTCCTGTTTGGATTAGCACAGACATCTAGCGAGAAGTGTAGTTAATCTTACCTCAGGTATTCCTCCCATTTCAAAACTATGTTTACTCTGTTATTCGCAGTGTAACTTCGCGTCTGGTTTATTGCATCCACGAATTTGTTTGATTCAGCAACAGCGCTGCATGTAGAGTGCTTTCGGACTGCGGCGTCTGTATCAATGTTAGTTACTGTTTTCATCAGAGTCGAAAAGGGAATTGAATTGACCACTAAACTGTTTCTCGTTATGGTCCGTGATGGAAACAGGAGGATGGATGAGTAGCAGACTGGCTCTCTAATGAAGCGGTAAACATGAACCCTAGATGAAGGAGGAAGGAACAATGACTGTGATCAACATGGGGATTGTGAGAATAAGGAAACCGCCATTGACCTCACAGTACGGAGATAGTCCGCCAATTGCTGTGCACCTCTTGCCCAAGCAGTGTATCAGCAAGACGTTGGGCAACCAGCGGCCCCTCCCCTCACTTCGATTGGAGGTAGTCGTCGTTTTTGTAATGTAGGAGCTCTCCCTGAATTTGTCTCTCAGAAGGAGCATATGATCTTGACACCTGGAACCTTGAACTATGCAGACGGAGAGAGTGACAACTCTACCAAAGCTAATTAAATAATATGGGAAATGTTTAATAACAATGAGGTTTGAGGTAATGAGATATAAGGGGCATGATAAAGAAGAGAGATGAACACTGCCAGAGAGATGCTCTCTAATGTAGGTTTTGGCAGGCTATTTAACGTCTCACTGGGACAAGGAATTACGGAGGATGAAAGAATGGCAATAAAGAAGTAGTAATACATAGGGCGGCTGCCAGCACATTTATGGCGAATTAAATGACATAAAAGTTGTTTTGTAAAATTCTTGCTCTCAATTGTCGTACAGATGGTGATATGGTCCTTTTAAGCGGGGGATGCCGAAAAGGTGAATTGGTACAGGAGCTTCCCTGCTTTTCATCAAGGACTCCAGTGATAGACTACATGCTAGGTAGAGGACAAATCGAAGATTAGCGATTTCACAGTGGAAATTCAATACTCTCTTCAAAGCAACGAAACAGGGTATGCAAAACAGAATATTGCATGACTCTTCAGGCACAAAACGCTCCACCTGCTCCTTTCTCGAAACACGGACGTACAGAAGACCTCGTTGGTCTAGTTTCTCTTGGGTTCCCGCCAAACTTTTATAAATATGATGCCATAGAGATGAATTGGCCTTCTCCAACAGCAGTTGTGAAAGAGAGCCCGGTAGAACGGAGCAACATATCGATAAGAACCTTGTCAATTTGAAAGAGGTTTCCTAGCAGGAAATCAACGTTCTTTATCTACAGTAGAATAGGAATAGCTTTGGAAGACATCCGGAATATTCCAACAAATCTGAAGCTTAGTGAGATAGAAGTTGCTACCATTTGACAGGATCAAGACGGCTAGAAATAATCCGGGAGGGAAAAGGAGTAAATACAGCATAAGCGCTAGTATGAGGCAGCAAGCAAAATAGACAAACGTTTAATCCTGATCCTGCTAGACTAGGACTCCTCCGTTTCTGTGAGTCCGCTCGAACGCTCGATTTATGCCAAGGCGCAACATACTAGCTGCTGCCTACCAGCAACAAGCGCGTCCCCCAGAAGGAGTTCCTCCTCTCCTTATTTCGCTCGAGGCCACGCGGGATTTCTTGTTTCTTGCTTGATTCTCTTCCAAATAAAATAACCCTATTCTTTACTCTTCAGACAAGAACCTCAGAATTCTAGTTTTTTATACAAGACAGCTGAGCCAATCGAGACTGCAAGATGGCCAGCCGACGTCCCTCACTCATCTTCATCGATCACAACCTCCAACATCCCCACTTCACATGGGGCTACGCCATCTATCGCACCACCTATGGCCCAGACTCCAGTCAGGAATGGGAACATGCACTTCAACGCATTAAGGATAGTCTCCTTGGAGCCATCGAAGAGGAGCTGAAATATCCACAATATTACACGGATTTGAGCAGGGAGGAGCGCCGTCAATGCAGGCAAGAAGGCCCTGGGTTTCTTCCGTAATTGGATCCATCGCCAGTTGAATTCATCAAAGAAAGACTTCGCTACGTCATCTTTGACGATCCTGAGTACGACGGGCTTTCACCGGATCAAGTCAGAGAGAAGTTCAAGGAGTGGCTTGCAAGGCGCCGGGAGGAAACAGGGAAACAGAGAATTGAAGTCATTTCGGAGGTGTGTCTGCTTGTGGATGAGGAGGTGTTGAAGTCCCTCACGGCCAGTGAGTCGTTTGTGAAGGTGGTGGAAACCAAACCGGTTATCGGTGACTATGAAGGGGTTATGAGGGATGGCTGAAGGTCACGTTTGGGTATTTTTATCGGCTTTATACGGAGGCAGGCTACGACGGCGGGCTTGACCAGAACATTCCGCCAAGGAGGAGGAATGGCGAGATTCCTGTCTATAACCGAGACTGGCCCGAAGACGTGCTTATTGAGCAGAGGGTTATGCCCGAGTCTATGGAAGAATATCTGGCGTCCTAGCCACTTTCCAATATCCCAGTACAACATCAGGCCGGAAAACTTTACACGATAAACTCATGTTGGTGATGTATCAAGGCATTCTGCAGGGACTAGTTACTAAAGATCTGGTAGGACGCCACCGGGGAATGGTCCGGGGACTTAGTCCCCGAAAGGGAGCCTTTTAACAAGACTTATACAACATTCTTCATCATCTTCAACAATGGTTCTTTATGTGTGATTAAATCTCCTTCTCCCGTGGATAGCTGTCCGACAGCTTCTCGCTAGGCATACGCAGGCCTAGGCGAGCTTCGATAGATCTATCATGTGGCGTGTTGGGGAATTGTCGTGTGTTTACGTTGGTCTGGTTATTTTCTTCATCATCACGCCACGTCGTTTCTGTATTCTCTGCCTCATAGCATTCCTCCCTCGAATAGCTTCCCTACATAGGAGCTGTGGATATCGTCCTAATTCAGGAGTTCTCTAAAACAACGAATGCATCAGTCAAGCAAATTTTTGAATCAAAGAATTAACAATAGAACATAATTTATGTCATTTTCATTTTTCTTTCACTTTTTCTTCCACTTCCCTCGTGCCTTTCCTGTTATCCAGGGATGAGTGGGCGTGCTAATTCAGTGAAGGTCTAATAGGAGTTTCTATTTTTTCGAGTCTAATGCATCTAGAAAGGATTAAGTGAGCATGGAACTGAACTTCGGGTAGGAGCTGAATCTATGTTCTTAAAGTCTTAAGCAGATATGCTGTGTAAGGGTCCTGGAGTAGATAGAATAAATACTCCGTACCACGTCCGGGAGTTAGTTTGCAGCGTCCTCCAATCGGGTGGCGTCCCAGCGATCCCGAGCTGCGTCCGGGACCGGCGGTTCGCTCCGGGTTTCCGCACCGGCCACTGCTCACTGGCCGCTGGGCCAATCCGAAGCGGCGATGACATCGCCGCGCAGCTCACCATCAACAGGTTGAGCCATGTTGGGGTGCATCACGAAGGCGTTCTACAAGATGACGCTTCTCTGCTCTGAACAGATGCTACAGAAGAGAGGAGCGACAGAACGCTTCAACACAACAGGAGGATCTCTTCAGCGAGCCCTTTCAGGTCTATGGACCCTGAGACCAATGGGTCTGCCTGTCCAGGGATCAGACAAACAGGACCAACACCATGGAGGGAGCTGCAACACCTCCGTCCTGTGGTCTCACATGTTATGACGTGCGCCGGTCGCGCTTCGCTCGCCCTCTCGCGCGGTGACGTATGGATTGCTCTGTGGCACGCGGTGATCATGGCTCCCTGCCCTCTTCCCCGGATCTGCTGCTCTCTGGAGGCGGGCAGAACCGTGCCATCGCGGGGTGAGGATCCAGCATCTCGAACGGGCAACCTTGGGCGGTGCCCTGGGACTGGATGTTTTCCACACCAGCATGCTCTGAATGCCGATTCCTAGTGAACTTGCCCGACAGCGTATGCCGTTTCCCCTTGTCTTCACATGGCGCCATGGTAGAGCGTTTAACAACGGAGAAAGAAACATGCATCATGTAATCCCAGTCAGTATCATCTCATGATCTCTATGCAGCGGAGCCCCCGGTCGCCCATGTCCTCCCCCGCCTCCCTACGCCCATGCTCTCTTCCAGCCTCTCATATAACCCCAGACTAGGTCCGCGAGTTGTAGACACCAAGGACGAATCCTTGAGAGATTCCCTAGCGTCGAGTTCTGCTGTCTACGCTTATTCAAGCACAGTACTGCTTCCACAGCCTTCAGCGTCCGCAAAGATCGGATCGGATCTGAGCTGAAGGGCAGAGATCTCCCCTTCCCCGGTCACCCCAGGCCCACTTGCCAACCCCCGCGTCGGCTCCCTGAAACGGGATTGACCATCCATTGGGAGAGCCCACCATCTGCAATTGCTCTCTTCTTTGTCGTTTAGGTTTCAGATTACCTTTCGTGGCATCTTCCGATTCACCAATCTGCCCCCCCTCCTGTCTAGGTCCTTGCCCTCTCGCCGTTGTACGTCATGGCCGATGGCCACAACGGGTCCGTGCCGCCCAGGCGCGACGTCAGAAACCACATGCTCTTCGAGATATCTACGGAAGTTGCTAATCGAGGTGCGATGCATTCGGATCGTTCAGACGGAATGGAGCTTTACGATTGGATGGATGCTAACTACTATTATCTGCAGTTGGCGGCATATATTCTGTCCTCAAATCCAAAGCCCCGGTAACGACCGCGGAGTATGGAGAGCGGTACACTCTCATCGGGCCGCTCAACCGCGCTTCAGTGGGTGGCACCAGCCGGTTCCTGAACCTCGTGGCACTGTGGATACTGATATCCTGCAGGCTGCTGTCGAAGTCGAGGCATTGACTCCGTCCAATCCTCATATGGTGGAGACCATTGCGTCGATGAAGGAGCGGGGAATTGAACTTGTGTACGGACGGTGGCTGATAGAGGGCGCCCCGCGTGTGCTTCTCATAGACACGAGCACCGGATACAGGTATCTGGATGAGTGGAAAGGGGATCTGTGGAATACAGCGGGAATCCCATCGCCCGCCGGTGACCACGAGACCAACGAAGCCATTGTGTTCGGGTACCTGGTGGCTTGGTTCTTGGGAGAGGTTTGCATTACAGCTGCGTCAGAAAGTTTCAAGTTCTTCTGTCTGACGGGATGTTCTAGTTCATATCTCACGAAAGGCGACGAGCGGTGGTAGCCCACTTTCACGAGTGGCTTGCGGGAGTAGCTCTGCCCTTGACCAAGAAGCGACACATGGACCTCACAACCATCTTCACAACCCATGCCACGTTACTAGGTCGGTATCTCTGTGCTGGTTCAGTTGACTTTTACAATAATCTGCAGTATTTTGACGTGGATGCGGAGGCTGGCAAGCGTGGGATCTACCACAGGTACTGCATTGAACGCGCCGCCGCACACACCGCGGACGTCTTTACAACCGTCTCCCACATAACTGCGTTCGAGAGCGAGCACCTCCTGAAACGAAAACCGGACGGAGTCCTGCCAAACGGGCTGAATGTCAAGAAGTTTTCGGCTGTACATGAGTTTCAGAACCTGCACTCGCAGGCCAAGGAGAAGATTCATGACTTTGTTCGTGGCCATTTTTATGGACATAACGACTTTGACCTCGACAACACACTCTACTTCTTTACCTCCGGTCGATACGAGTTCCGAAACAAGGGAGTCGATATGTTCATCGAGGCTTTGGCACGTCTCAACCACCGCCTCAAGTCGTCCGGATCCAAGACCACCATCGTAGCGTTCATCATCATGCCAGCGCAGACCTCATCGCTCACCGTTGAGGCACTTAAAGGACAGGCGGTAATCAAGTCGTTACGTGACACCGTGGAGATAGTTGAGAAGGAGATCGGGAAAAGGCTCTTTGAACGCTGCTTAGCCTGGAAAGAAGGGGACAACATGCCCGACGAGAAGGACCTCATCACCGCTCAAGACCGTGTCCTGCTCCGGCGCAGGCTGTTCGCTCTCAAACGACACAATCTTCCTCCAATTGTCACCCATAACATGGTCAACGATGCAGACGATCCGGTCCTCAACCAGCTGCGACGGGTCCAGCTCTTTAACCACCCATCTGATCGTGTGAAGATCGTCTTCCACCCCGAGTTCCTTAATTCCGCGAACCCCGTTTTACCATTGGACTACGACGACTTTGTCCGTGGAACGCATCTGGGAGTCTTCCCATCCTACTATGAGCCATGGGGTTATACGCCGGCAGAATGCACGGTGATGGGCGTTCCCAGTATCACGACGAATCTCTCTGGATTCGGCTGCTACATGGAGGAGTTGATCGAGAACTCATCTGATTACGGGATCTACATCGTAGATCGGCGTATGAAGGGGGTGGACGACTCGGTCAACCTTCTCACCGACTACATGTATGAGTTTGCGATGAAGAGCCGACGGCAGCGCATCAACCAACGAAACAGGACCGAAAGGCTGAGCGAACTCCTGGACTGGAAGCGTATGGGCCTGGAATATGTAAAGGCTCGACAGCTCGCGCTGAGGAGAGGTAATATAGATCCCTACCGGTATGTCCTTATGAAATAACCGACACTGACGTAGACAAACAGCTTACCCATCGTCTTTCGACGCTTCCGATGACTTCCATGACATTATCGGAGGCACGGAGCAGAAGATATCTCGACCTCTGTCTATCCCCGGCTCACCACGAGACCGCTCTGGGATGATAACTCCCGGCGATTTTGCATCGCTCCAGGAAGGCCGCGAGGGGTTAAGTACCGAGGACTACATTGCTTGGAGGTTGCCGTAAGTACAGTGTTTGATGTTGCGGAGATGAATCCTACGTCAGATCAAGGTGCTAATCTGTGTTTTGCACGCCAGCGAGGAAGAAGAACCGGAAGACTACCCGTATCCGCTCACTCTGCGCACGAAGAAGACCCCTGATCGCCCTCCACCCCCACTCGATACTGCACTTTTGAATGGAGATCGTTGAACGGTCATTGGGGATCGGCGCTTTTTGATTTCATCCCCGCAGGGTCTGCCCGTTTGTTAACCTTGGTTCGCCCGAGTTGTTACCACCGTTGCATCATATATTATCATTCTGTGTTTCTCCATTGACATGACGACCTCATGAATATGGCTTTCTCAGACTTTATGCTGTCCCGCTTCTGGCATGATGTCCTGTGTCTGAAATCCGAGCGGAGATATATGCTTCTTCGCTTCCTGCTATCTATCAAGTCATGTCCTCTTTGCATGTACTTTTAGTCTTCGTTTGACTTTGAAGCCGTCTATCGAACTGTCCGGTTATCTTGTACGCGCAGATGCTGTCCATTTATTTTGGCTCCGTTCTTTTTGGATACCTAGGCAGCTAGCCAGAGCCGGCTTCCACAGAAGTGCCAGGTGGTATAGCAACTATGCTCGTATGCAACTGGTTTTTTAGGTTTCCCAAGAAGATGGTTCCGTTGGTTCAGGATCGTGCAACTTGCAGCGTCGATCCGTCAAGTTCACTGGACTCGTTGGTGCAAAGTAAACTGGCTCCCCTCTTAGCTGGATAGAGCGAAGACAAGGTTTTGGCTAGAATCTTCCCTCTGAGGGCCAGCGTCCGCTCGAGATATAGGCCAAGGTCTTTCACAGATACATGTCCATCTCGGACAGCTTTTTCGAGTGACGAATTAGTTACGTACATGTACTGTACATGCCGACATTCCGCTCGAACGTGCTTGTCCTGTCTCGAATAATGGCTGCTCTGATTATCTGATGACAGCCGCCGGGACACTGCGCTCCCGAAATCTCCACCAGTGAGTCAAGTCAGGCTTCCGGAGAGCTCATGGTCCTCGCCCTCCACTCCAATCGACACGTCGTGAGCTCCAGGCAGCCCACTTTTCAAGGTTGTTGGGGTCCGCAGGACGTCACAGTGTTGTTTTCTCATTCGTCTTGGGCCGCGGAGACCTTCACCGCACGCGGCCCAGCGGAGTGCCCCGCCCCGCCTCCATCCGCCTATATCTGCCCTGCCCCTCCCCCTCCG
>ENA-UOXB01000128-UOXB01000128.1-bioreactor-metagenome-genome-assembly--contig:-NODE-128-length-85831-cov-13.332914_pt1 | contig 85831 bp, 59 predicted proteins | sample MGYA00238158_ERZ761615 | MGnify/ENA primary metagenome ERZ761615 (study PRJEB28904, sample SAMN06267902) | bioreactor metagenome | isolation source: Joint BioEnergy Institute, California, USA...
ATAGATTCAACTAACTGAGTATGAGAGAACGCGTAGGAGGTGCGCGGCTCGCTTGTGGATTACGTTATGTACTGTACCCCATTGGGTTTGGTGATTATGTGCACGGACTGCTGTGGAGACTGGAGTATCTACACAGCTTTCAGCGTCCTTAATCCCCACAAACTCCTTGCTAGGTACTAGATAGATTTGAGCAATCGATGTTCTTGATGATATTGAATCATAATTATCTTAAGATGATATTCTGTTGTCATGTCCGAACTCTTGCATAACTTTGATTGTGTCTCCAATGCTTGCTTGGAGTGGATACGCTGAACAGGAAGCTCTGGGGACTTTTTGTGCCTAGGTAAAGTGGTCACATTTGGAAAACAAAAAAGGAAAAAGGGTGCTCACACAAAAAATGTTTGGTTCATTCAGCTGCATAATTAGGATACTCTATGTACATACAGCACTTCCCCCGCTCCCCCCCCTTTCCCACTTTCGCGCTCTTCCTCCCTCCCTTCCTCCCTTTCATATCTCCGTCAAATCGCCTCTGTTGACCCATCCTTTCACTGGAAGAGCAACCAAAGGAACGACCAGCATCATTTGGCCGGATCCTCCATGTTCACCACATGGGAGTCGCGCCCAAAAAGATATCGAAACCCCCAGTGTGCAGGGCCAGTTGCACCGTACCAAATATGGAATACAGGGGATGCCGAGGGTCATCGAAGCGCGGTCGACGGGGTCGGCCAACCGCAATATTCTCCCAGCAAGACAATGCTGAGCGCGCGAAGGGCGGCCACGATGACCTTGACTCGGTGCGGATCTCGTCCGCTGACGTCGCGAAGGTGTCCACCCACCGCAATCGCGGCCCGCAATGCTGCGTCCTCAGGCGGGTATGCACACCATGTGGCCCCTTCACGTCGAAATTGGTGGGTGACACCCGGTTTCGCAGCGCCCCGCCGAAGAAGCCAATGTCTATGTCTCTCAGGAGGGCCGCAATGATGAACTCGGGCACCGTCTGCTGGAAGATACCTGGCATCTCACAGACCCTCCTGACTCGACGAATGGACGACATCCTCCAGGGATTATACAGCAGCCGGCGGCGGCTATTCTTCCACCGGAGACGGTAGACGAGTTCCATCGGGTCCAGGAAGTCGCCTGGCGGCCCGGGAAGATCGCGGTCCAAGTTTTTCAGGAAGGTCCTCAGATGGACCGGATAGCGCCGGGAAATGAAAATTCCAGTAGTATATACCCGCATCCTCAGGCGTTCCTCGGTGGCTCGTTCTTCTGCAGATAGGCTCCTCATCTGGCAAAGCACTGCTATGGAAGACCACAATGCCACTTTGTGCTCGAGAGTTCTGCGGTGCGGGCTTATTTCCGGCGTCCAAGTCCTCGACATCATCGCCGTCTAAGGGAACGGGGGCCGTGGGATATTCTCGCGGAAACTGTTGTCATCCATTCTCTATAGGCGTTTAGAAACGAACTACGATCTTGATCGAAGATGGAAATGCTCGGAGGATCTTTGATAGTCAAGGCTCTTCTCGATGTTTATTAAGAGAGATTGAGGTTAGATGGTTGTTTCGTGATGATGGTGAGGAAGGGAGACGAACCAAACGATAAAGGATTCGAAAAGATACTTATACCTGTCATTGCAGCTCTGACTCAGTACCTCAGCATGCCCGTCACGGTATATACAGTCAGAGCTTGCTCACACAGTGGATTTTTTTTGTCTGGCATTACTGGAGTGATATACCGGCGGTGACAGGAAAGCCAGTCTGGCTCACACACAAAGTACTGACAATGTGATTTCTTCATGATCTCTTGTGATTAATTAAGACCTGACAGTCGGGGCATTGTATTGCGTAACAATGGCTATAAATGGTGTTGTTGCTTTTGTAGAGTTATTATTAGACCCCGAGGCTTCAAAGCGCATTCGACGCGCGCTTTCAACGTTGATATTGGCATCCTTGAGCTGGAAGATTAATATATACCCAGCTATCCTTTGTCGTTATTTTTTTGCTTTCCTGCCGACAGGCTGCGTCCGTCTTCGAAATTCTCTGGAGACGAGCATGACGAAGTTCAGGTAGACGTCTTGTCGAACCTGTAGGGGCTATTCTTTGCGGTTACCATCGCTTAAAATAGGAACGGCGCTGCGCGGAATCCATGGAATTTGATTTGGTATGAGTTCTCTCCTGGAGAGATGTATGAAGTAAGAGCACTATTTGGCCATAGCCTCATCGGTTTCCCATGCCAAAGGGTAGTCCTTGCCGAGCCGTCCCCATCTGGACAGAACTGCCACCAGGAAGCACGCATCTGTACGCTTAGAAATGATGGATACACCGGGTAGCTATCTATTGATATCGAATTAATCTTCTTGTACAGTCCTGGCAGTCTGAGTTAACCCAGCGTCAGATACAAGCGATCAAACTATCCCGAAAACTGTGCCTTTATTTAGAGCAGGTCCCATGAGAGCTTGATCTCGAAATGACCCCGGAATTCCACCAAGTATGGATGAGATCTTGATCCAACATATAGAACACAACGCCTGCCTATCTGAGGTCGTTTCTCGACAAGAACGTCGTTTTTCTTTCGCAGTTCTCTGCGGTTGATATCAAAATCATCTACTCCTTTCGCTGGCTACATCTCGGTCCAATCGGATGTTTCCGTTTGCGGTTAAAACCTCATTTTCGTCTGTTGAATGGATCCTTTTAGGACGCGTGGGGGTCATCTGAAAAGGCAACCCAAGCTCATAGATGTATGCTGGTCCATATCATAATCGCTGCGAGATGACACGATGACCGGACGATTCTGTGAAATTTAGGTATCGTCTCGCCCAGGAAATGAATGCAATCGCGGTTGATGTGACTATTACTGTAGCCCCATTAAAGATCGATCTCGAAATCTTGGCAACGCCGTTCTTTTTATGTAGATGTGCTCCACCAGTGAGAATTTCGAAATGTTAAAGACGTGCTGTTTGTTCATAAATATAGCCGTGTTGTAAGGATTGTGAGTTGTAAATAGGTGATTAAAAAAGTGTTGAACAAGAAGGCAATGTTACCAGCTTGTCTTGCACGAAAGTTTTCGGCCTTATATATACTCCAACAGAAAGACTCTCTGGGTTTAGTCAGTTAAAAAGATGATAGGAACGAATGCATCTTGGAAACGGTGATGAGGTTGGAATTTCTTCATATAAGCTAGCAGTTGGATAAAAAAGAAGTCGCTCGGGGAACTGTTGTCTGTGAGTATAGATATCCGTCTACGGAAAGAGATCCAAGGGAATCTCCTGGGTGCTTAAATATCCCTCGCTAAGTATATTCAAAGCTTTGCAATCATGGGAGGTGAGCCACACGATTCTTGCAGAAAGACAGCTGTTCTTGCAAGAAATTTGGCAAACCCTCATAGACCTTGTGAGAAGCCCAATGACCCGCGAGTCTGGTCTGTGATCAGTGAGTCTGTGAAACAGTAAGCTTGCTTCTTATTCAAGGAGTCGCATCTTGTCTTTGCCAGATCCTGGGAGAACAAAGACTGGGAATATTCTTAGGGAAAGAAATGGGATAGCGCGAACAATCGATACGGGAGCAAAGAGAATGTCTGACGGTTTCAACATGGCAATTAGATCTGTAGGCAATCAGTAGCCTTATCTAGGCAAGGGCAAGAACTGACTAGAAGCATTCTAGGTCAAGAGTTCTTTAGAGAGACACTGAAGCTTGATTTGTCAGACGACTTAAGGTAACTAATTATCATAATCTGTATACAGTCCCATCTGCGCGCCAGATAATCAGCTGTGAAAATCCGCTCAACACAGATGGGCACTGATAGCAGAATTTACTACATAACAGACAATCCAGTTCCATTTTGTTTGCTCAGGATTCCCAAGAACGGAGCAGTTCGGACTGATAGTTCTGGATTATGTGGTCTCGGACTTTGAGCTGGGATGGATCTACATGTATACACATACAAGTTTTCGCCTTCTCGGTTACGCCACAAGGATCAGGGTTGTTGCTGGGAGAACTGTCTTCTCCGAGGCCACCTGCGTATGTTTACATCAAAGTTTCTTGTTCATGAGACAAAAACCATTGATTTTGCAAGCAACCTTGGAAGTCATTTGCATTCTCTCATCATTTGCGGAACGGAGACCACTAAGATGAAGCATCGGTGTTTCCACCTCAAACTTTCCCTGTCATGACTAACATAGCATAATGTCACATGAAAGAGAAGCATGGATGCCAATTGAAATCATGTTCCAGATTGATAAGTTTAGCTTGGAATTGGCGTGAGGATGTTCTCGTTCCAAGATAGAGAGGATAAAGTCTAGGCTACTAGTAAAATCGAAAAATGCATCATGTCCGGCCGTTCCCCAAGCCAATCCCCCATATTGTTATCATTTGTATTATCATTTTCTCATCCGTGATGGATCTCATAGGCTCTGGACTTGACGTAGGTAGGGCTACGCCCAAATCCTAAGCTCAACTACCCCCCGACTGAAACGCTTACAGGTCTGCATCCTCCTCGTCAGGCAGCGGCATCTGAGCAGCGTCTTCCATTTCCTTCTGGTACTGCTGAAGAAGCTCAGGGTTGACCTGCACCTCAGGAGGAGCGAGAGCGGGAGCGGCAACAAACTCCTAAACCAGTGTTAGCTACCAAGGTACATAAAGATGCACGCTATCGAGAATACGCACCAGTGAGGGGTTGCCGACGAGCTTTCTCGCGAGCCAAAGGAAGGGCTTCTCGAAGTTGTAGTTGGACTTGGCCGAGATATCGTAATACTGGAGGTTCTTCTTGCGGTGGAAGGTGATGGTCTTGGCCTTCACCTTGCGCTCCTTGACATCGACCTTGTTACCGCACAGCACGATCGGGATGTTCTCACAGACACGGACAAGGTCACCTATGGAGTATGTCAGCGCGCTGTTTAATTTGAGAGTCAGCTGTAGGAGACGTACGGTGCCAGTTCGGGACGTTCTTGTAGGTGATACGAGAGGTAACATCGAACATGATGATACCGCACTGGCCGTTGATGTAGTATCCATCTCTGAGACCTCCGAACTTCTCCTGACCGGCGGTATCCCAAACGTCAAACTGGATCATACCCAGGTTCTAATACCGAGTTAGTCAAGCTGAACAACGGAAGGGGGTTGTGAGCGGGACGTACAGTGGCGAAGGTGAGAGGGTGCACCTCAACACCGAGAGTCGCGATATATTTCTTCTCAAACTCGCCAGTCAGGTGGCGCTTGACGAAGGTGGTCTGTTGATGGTCATGCGTTAATAATATGATCTTGCTGACAAGGGATGGCGATCGATAGAGCGATTTCTTGATTACGTGGAGGGGAAGCCGACAGATCAGGCGATAGTTGTCGGCATTTGTGGGTAATCGTTTGAAAGCAATAAAACACTGGGGAATCCATTTTACTTGCCTTTCCAGTACCACCATCGCCGACAAGGACGAGTTTGAAGGTTGGTGGGGCCTGCGCGCCTTCAGCCATGGTGGTTATGTGACGTTATGAAGGAAAAAATATCGCCAACGAAGAGATCCGGATGAGAAATTCACAGCGCACGCGTGACGGAGATGTCTGAAGGGTCAAGGAGGGTTGGGTTCCACGTAACTTGCGAGCGCAACGGCTGCTGGGAAGAATTCCAGGCGATGTTGGGCTGGCGATGGAATTTTTGAGCAGGTCGGTGACAACAAACTAGCGGGTCGGGAGACCACTGATCACGTGACTAGAATTTTGCCCCTCTGGAGTGCCTGAAGCGCCTGAGGGTGCCTGCGGGCGATGTGTAGGCAGCAGATGAACAACCGGCTGCCTTGCCTACAGCACACTTTGCAGAGTTCTACACGCTCGAGAACTACCGTCAAACGCCTCTTTCTTGATTGATATGCAGGTTGAATTTTACACTGTAATCGCGCATAGCCTCCCAGAGATCCTCAAATCCCTCCGTGATACATAAGCCCGAACCACGCATGATCCTGATACCTGGACCATTTTGAACTCCATGACATGACTTTCATAATAATAAAAAATCCAGTGAACTTTTAAATAGATAAGCACTGAGTCGCGTCTGGTGTCGCAGCCTAGAAGCTTCATTGCAAGGCACTTAACATAGAGCTTTGTCACAAGGGAACGAGGTGACAGCCCAGCAGGCCACGGCCACCCCAGTCGCGCCGTGGGACGAGTCCGAGAGTCAACTCAGCAGTCCCTTGGCCAGAATCATTCTTCCGGACGACCTTGACTACCACGGGGCGCTGGATGCTGATTAGAAAAGGTGGAACAAATCATGCAGGAGCAGAGTGACCTACGCCTTCATTCTGTTGGACAACCTCGGCCACCTTTGTGAGGCGCTCGTGATTCATCCAGTTTATGCCTCCAAAGCTTCGGATGGTGTCACCAGCTCTCAAGCCGGCTTGATCGGCTGGGCTTCCGGCAACAACGCTATTGACCTTCGCAAACGGTGTCTCCACCACTGTAGCTTCTGACGGAGGTGGAGCCTCTGACGTAGATCTCTCGCCGGCAACTGCTGGCTGGGACGTAGATGTGGTTGTAGTATCCGCAGCAGCTGAAGCATCCTGGTTCTGTTGGAGCTTGGCAAAGGTCTCGTGGACGCGTTGTTCTATCCATTTCATGACCTCTTTGTGATCGGTTCGAAGGTGTATTATTCGTGCCCGAGTGATCCGTACTTGCCAAAAATTAAGTAAACAATCTATCCCATCTATCGACTGAAAATCGGAGACGTACTTTGAGCAACATCGATGTCGTCGCGCGGAAACCCGTCAATCGTTAAGGGCGTATTCATGTCTACCCCATGCTGGAATAGGAAGTCAGTACAAGCTTCCATTTTCTCCCAAAAGGCATCAAAGCAGAAAGATTGTGGACAAACCGAGGTTAGAACACTGCTAAGAGCCGATAGTTCCGCTTCGATACGCAACTTCTCCTCTCTGAGGCCGTCTAAGGAGAGTTTCGACAGATCTGGGGCGGCCCTCCCGGTCCTGGGACCGGAGGGTACAGTAGGTGCGTTAATGTTATCATCCATGGGAATGCCCATACCAAGACAGTCTGTAATCACAAATCATTATAAAGAAGTAAGGGGCGTTGTTGTTGTTGTTGTTGGACTCGGCTGTTAGGAAGATCTCCAGTGGCTCGGCGGGGTCTGCTAAATCTGGGGAGATCCGGCTAGATTGATATGCTTGGCAGCGATACCGACGCCCTCAACGCGGCCCACCGTCTCTCTGCTCTAGAAAGCAACGATAGCCCCTTAGCCTTCGCTATTTGCCCGCGATGCTGCTGTAATACGCGATGAGCATCAATTTTGCCTTCAGGTTTATGTGTTTATATGCGATTCCAGCAGTACTCACAGAAATGACGTACACGTGCCACATGCTTCCGCTTTTGGCCCGAGGGGAACGAGGGCGGGCTTGCGCCCTGAATTCGGCCATATATCTCTGTATTTTCTTTGTTTTATTTATTTCTTTGTGATTCCTTTCAGTATCCTGTTGTCTTATTTAGATAGGAAAGTCGTTTACAGTTCATATTCATTTCTTGTGTCTGTCGCGACTTCCGCATATCGAACTATACAGTTTGCTGCTATTTCCCTAAACACAGTCAGCTTGCGCCGAGAGTCGCAGAGCGCACGACATCATAGGCACTCCCGCAGTGATTCCCTTTTCATCTTTTGCCATGGCTCTTCACAGAAGTGATCAACACCAGGATCGCTATGGATCCTCTCGGGGAGGACAGAGACGGGAGTCCTGCTCCTGCAGTGGACCATCCTGTTTCACAGCACAATAATCTCGAGGCAGAAGGCATCACAGCGTCCCCTGGGAAAACATCTAGTTATCCTTTCAAGAAGTGGGTTGACAGTTTTCGATCGAAAAAGCACACTACCCTCGCCCCCCCTGAAAGATATGTCGAAGGCTGGTTTGATGAACCACAGAGTGGCATCGATTCAGGTTTGATTCCATTTCCTAACCTGCAAGAGCAGCAATGGGAACAGATGTCTGGATCATCCGTCCTGGAAACTGTCAAGACCGCGTCCCTAAGTATCACCAGCCAGAGTGTTGCTACGAGGTCGAGGGCAACCACCCAGAGCAGCACCCATCAAAGCGGATGCCGAAGCAGCGCTCGATCAAACTCGGAGACGCGGATGTCGATGGACAGTATGAGGCTAGCATCGATCGCGTCTATTGATGATGCAACACAAACTCGCGCTGTCAAGAGACGTCAAGTGCTCAACGAGATATTTACGTCCGAGGCGGACTACGTCACCGGCCTGAAGGCACTTACCGATGTACGTTGTATTTCCTCCTCGATTGTATGCTCCTACTGACTTATCTGCGGCCTGTTAGATTTTATCCATAATTCTGAGAACGAGACCCGCAATCTACCGAAATGTACAGCAAATCCGGGGAATGCATGAAGATTTTTTGGCACGACTTCGAGTTGTGACGCCAAAGTCTGCAGAAATTCCGGAGGCAGAGGTATCCAGCCTGCTTTTTCGGGGACTACAGGAGAGGTGGAGCAGCATGGATCTTTCACGTTTCAAGAAATCGACGAATAGATCATTGCGAACACGTAACCTGAAAGCCTCAGTTGATTCCCGAATCAAGGCGGTGGCTGCGGAGCCTTTAGAGGCACTGGAAGTTGCGCGTGAACTCGACGAGCTGGTAAAGAAAACTGGTGATCTTCCTTTCTTCTTCATCAGGCTAACGGTCTCTACTGCAGTCTAGGGGTTTCATTGCCTACGAAGACTTCTGTAGTAAATACGAATTGTTGGCCCAAGATATATCCATTCTACGCCGCTCGGTTTCCACTTGGACCGTATTCGATCAAGGCATAGAAGCTTTGTCGAAATCTATAGCCTCTAGGGACAGCAGGAAGCAAGACGAGAACAAGTCTATGACCTTAAATGATCTCCTCATAAAGGTTCGGACTGCCTGACTCAGTGGTCTGGAGACCGTCGGCTGACTCGGTTTCCAGCCAATTCAGCGGGTGTGCAAATACCCTCTTCTACTTCACGACCTGCTTAAGTACACGCCCGCTAGCGACTGCCCATCAGCTCATGGTGAAATCAACCAGATTTTGGAGAATATGCGACTGCTAATATCACGCATTAATTGTGCTACTGGGAATCCCCTCAACAGGGATCGGATCCAGAAAACAATTACACTCCAGGACAAACTGGAGTTCTCTGAACAGGTGAGTTGACCAAGATTCTGGATACCATTTTAGACTTTTAACTTCCATTTTTGTAGAACGTTCTTCACGACATATACCGACAATTAGGTCCAATGATCCTCTGCGGTGTCCTTCATGTTGCATATCGCTCGACTGAGCAGGTAACCGGCGAGTATATGGTCTGCACTCTTTTCCATGGCTACATGGTTCTTGCCAGACCTTGTGATGACTATCGCAAACTACAGGTCGTGGCATGTCTTTATGTCTTGGATATGAGCATCGATACCTTGGCCAATGGGAAAGGTAAGAACGGCCGTGCGGGTATTCGCTTTTTACTGGTAATATGCTTACAATTATTAGGACTTTGCTGTTCTGATTGTCCTTTTTCTTGGAAAATTACTTTCCAGGTAAACAGCAACAGCTTCGAGTTGATTCTGAGCGCTTCGTCCGCAACCGAAGAGAGAGCATGGAAAACTGAATTGCTCAAGGCGTCGGCCGCACTGCCAAACGTGTTACCATCAGAATCTCTGGAACCAAGGAAATATTTTATGTCGTCTCTAGATTTGGCACCATTGGATCGCGTCAAACATCAGTCTGTTCCTCTGGTTCGAAGATCATCTGCAAACTCACTGACTGCGCCGAACTTGAAACTCAACTTGGAGCATGTAATTATCAAAAGAACATATTACCCTCTTCACGTCGAGGAAAGCCACAAATCCCATGACGGCGAAATCGAGCGGTCGCGGACTCTACCAATAACGCGCTCCACGACAATCCTTGCACCCAGGAGGCAGGACCGGATCCGGTTGGAGCGTTGTATTGGAGACGTGTACACTCGAGATGTTCTTCCATATCCTGGAATGGCTCTTACAAAAGGCGACTACCTCTTCCGGGCTTCTCCGGGTTCTCTCATGAGGCGCATAAGTTTCCACACACCATTCAGTAGACGTTCAAGCTCCATGACTACGACCAATTCGAGGGCTGTAGACCCCGTCCTTGACATGAAGGAACAAGACTACTGGGAAGACAAGGAGAAAGAAGCAATTCTTCCTCTTGTAGAGGCTCTTCCGCCGAAGGAGGATGTTGTCGATGAAAAGGGAACCCCAGAAAGCTCCCCGGATGCGCCGAAAGGCCCGAAACGGACATCAACGCTGAGATTCAAAAGTGTGAGAAGGCGAATGGCTGGTGCGGATGACCTGTCACGCACATCGAGTGATAGGTCCACGGTTGAAGGAAAGCCCAGTCTGAAGAAGCGATGGAACACGTCTATAGCTTTCTTCAGCGTGCTCTCTCCTAGAAGAAGTCGTGGTTCTAGAAGTAGTGGGGTGGAATCCGCGGCCAGCTCACAGCAATCCAAGGCTTGAACTTCTGCACCTGATTCTGGATGATTCGTGACCTTTCTTGTGGGTTCTCCGTGCATTCTAAAATGGTGGGGAAGGCGTGGAGGAGTTGAGGTTCCGCTTGGTGTCTTGATATGTTAAGTAATCGGACATGATGGCGGAGGCGGGGCGGAGCGGAGCAAGCGTCCGCCAGGTTCGAGAAGACTACGCACGTCGTACCTGGGTAGGGAACGGAGCACATCATTTCTGGAAGTAGTGGATCATGAATTCATCTTTCTTCTGCTGGAGCCCGATAGGCTTATGTGTCGCTGTCGTCCTGCGTGCCAATCCCCTGTAGATCCAGATGATGAGAGCGCGGCGGAACCCGATGACGTCGATGCCCGCTCGAGTGACAGGGCAGGTTGGTCGAACCCGTCATGGCGAGAGACGGGGCAGGCCTACATAAACCTTGCGATGCTCACCTTCTCACCTTCTCTCTGGTTCGATTCATCCGGAGGGACTCAATTGACCGGGTCTGCGCAGTACAGGCTTATCCCATTGCCATCCTGTATCAGCGCATCTCTACATCAACTTCCACGTCGTCCTCCCTCGAAGCTTACTCTCTCCCGAACAGCTTTCCCACCTGATCTCATCCAGCTCACGCGACCATAGCCCGAGAAGCTACCGTCCAAATTATCAGCTTCAACCCAGAGCTTTCGCAGCAGACGTATATAAATCAGACACGATGCCTCGCGGAACCGGCCCTGCCTCGAAGGTCTACTACAGGGGCCAGCACGACGACTTTATAGTCTTCGTCGATGACGTTACCGCCCTCCACACCTGGCGCAAGGACCGCTCCGTCCCGCTGCAGCGGATCCTGAACGGGTGGAAGATTTTCGTCACGCATCGGTATGTCTTACATCTAACGACAAATGTCCTGTCCAATATATAAAACATACATACAGAGCTAGCTAACAACTTGTCTTTCCCGCAAACAGTCACGGCGCCCAGGGCGTCCTGGACCATGCCAGCAGAGGCAGTCTGGAGAACGAATTCGGCACCTACAACGAGGAGTCCTGTATCCAGAAGATCCTGGAGAGGGGCGAGTATCAGCCGTATGTGGTACGTATATACCTACACCCTACTTACTTAGCACCCCTGCCCTGTTCGATACTATCAGTTTGCTAATATCTATGGCAGCAAAGGGAAAAGCAGGGAGACAAGAACCCTGCCGACGGACCCAGTGTCCGGCAGGGATAGAAGAGGGATTGTTGATGAGTTTGATGGGTGCGGTGTGGCGGTTACATATGTGTAGCTGGTCCAGGGTTTTGTTCGTTTCCTTATTTTCCTTCTCGATATATGTATCTATATATCGCTGTTATTATTATCCTGGTCGAAACTCTTGCGGGGGACATGCGGATGTGGACTGCGGATCTTGTATGAGTAGTTATCGCCTAGGTCTTACTTAGTAGAAATGTATCGATGAGTGGGTTGAACGCATCTTCGATCAAGAAAGTATATGTTTGGATAAGAGTTAGCATGGTGCGCGCGGCATGAATATATCAATCACGAGGAAATTAACTCCCTAAAGATATGTACATGTAAATGGGTATAGGTAGTACATATATACACAATACTGTACAAGAAATATATAGCTAATAGTCTGCTCGAGGAGACGTGTCTTCATGAAACCGCAGAAGCTGGGGCTGTAGGGGTTGCATTATCGGTAACTTCGACAGCATTATCCGCCGACGCCGTGGTATCAGCAGCAGCCTGATTAGATGCCACAGCAGGGGCAGGAGCATGAGGAGCAGGAGCAGAAGCTGCTGCTTCTGCCTTCCTCTCCTCTCTCCTTTTCACCACCCACCGCCCCAGCTCACTCCATATCGCCTCCTTCTCAGCCATACTCATCCCCGCCGCCAACCCGCTCGTCGTCGTGGCCACGAACACCCGCGCCCCCTTCCACCCATTCCCGGCCCCCATATTCTCGCTCTCGTCCTGCCACCCGTAGTGGAACTCCTCCTTCTTGATGGCCCGCCCCTTCCGCACCCGCCACACGGCCTCCCAGATGCTCTTCCCGACCAGACAGACGGCCTCGGGCCGCTGCGACGCGACCTTGGCCTCCAGCACGGGCACCCCCGCGTCCATCTCGGCCCTGCTCAGCATGCTCGCGTCCCGCGTCGGCCGCTCCACGATGTTCGTGTTCCCGACGCTGTACAGCTCCGGGAGGCGGTAGGTGTCGCTGGGCGGGTGCCGGACCGTGGTGATCCCCGAGGAGTGGAGTAGTTTCCAGAACAGGTTCGAGGGGTGGGCGTAGGCGAAGCCGGTTGCGCCGGTGAGGAGGCCTGGGTTCACGCCGACGAAGAGGAGGATCAGGTTCGGGGGGATGGTGTCGCGGAGGAGGGAGGGAGGGGAGGATGATGTGTCGATGGTACGGAGGGAGCGGGATGGACGGCTCTTTTTCGTCGGAGAGGAGGCGGATAATGTCGATTCGGTCGATGCTCGTGAGCGGGAGCGTGTGATGCGCGCCGTTGTTGATGTTGGTGGTGTCGGACGAGAACGCGACGTTGTTCGTCCTGTCTGATCTGAATCTTCTGACTGCTCCAGCTTCCGCTTCAATACCTCTGCGGGGGAGCTGGTGGTGCTGAGGGATTTCCCTTCTGCATTCCGAGCTCCTTCGCTCTTGGACGTTTGATGCAAATACTTATTCAGTATGCCATTGAAGCTCGTCTTCTTATTGACCGGGACATCATCCTCGGTCACATCGACCACAGGCTCCGGATCGGGAATGGAAGAAGCTGGAGGAATCATCTGCCGCGTGCGGTGGATAACTGCTGCGGGACTAGGAATAGTAAGAGGTCTCAAGCTCTTTCTTCCGTGAAATAGTGCAAATAAAACAAATCGCGCTCGAGTTGTATCAGCAGCTCCCGCAACCAGGCGGTGGAACTAAGTTAGTAGCAGGTTGTGGTTGCAATGCAAAATGCGCTGTCAGGACGCGGCAGAATGAACGGGTGGGATAGACCTGGGCGCAGCGTAACTTGCCAAAAAAAGGTGTTATTATTCAAGAAGGTTAGAATCTCATTGTGCTGCATCGATTAAAATGTAATAATGATAGTTGTTCCCACGGGCCGGATTGTACGCAGCACGCGCCGTTGAGGTCGAGCACACGCGGAAGACGCGGGCCTGCAGAACGCCGGAGATCGGCACGAACTAAAGCCAAAACCAGTCAAGGCCCGGGCGACCAGTTGCGGGGTGGCCCTAAGCCCTAGGAGCTGCATATATCGGGAAATCGGAGACCAGTCGAGGTCTAAGGGCCAGGCTTTCCACGCCGTGGCGCTTCCAGAATATGTAGAAATGTATTCAAAGGTCTCTGGGCTTTAATTGTGAATTTGCCACAGCCGGAATAGTCCAAGTCCTTGGTACGGGTATACCGGTGGCTTTGGAGCCCAGTCCCGGGTCTTTCCGTACTACCCCTATCAACCTCTATCTAAAAGGACCTATTTTACAGTTTCATTAACAGATCAGAGTTGTATTAGCGTTGCAGACGCATCTATTTGTTAATGTATAGTTTCTTGCTATCACCTCAACTAAGGAGGTCTTGAGCATTCGTACTTGGCTTCGAATGCATACTGTCGTGAAGAGGAAAAAGGACTGTGCATGGATAGATATGTATGAAACGCCAACTTGCTGAACAAATTCTGGATATTAAAAGCCGCTCTTGTGATTTCTCAGGTGGCCGTCAATACAATTAGCAGGTCCTATAGATGCTGGATTATATATAAATTGCTCGGGACGTTTCATCACCGAAGGACAGAATCCCACCACCCTCGTCCTAAACTTCCATACGAGGAAACCTTCTATGCAGTTGATACTCTTCTCTGCACGACGCAAGCCCTTTGCTTTCAAGGTTTATGAAAGGGAAAGAGATGGGTTGGAATATGCCATCATGCGCCTGGCTTCCTAGGTGTTAAAACCAGGGAATGAGCCGGTTGACCTGTCAGTCGATATTCTATCGTCTATTATTTTTCCCATTTCCGATTTTAGCTGGGAAGAATTCCGACACATGAGTCATCGTCGCATAGGGATAGATACTGCTGATAGCCTTTTACGTCCACGTGGGATATACGCATATAAAATGCAGTCGAGTAATACCACACCCGCAGGGACCATTAGAAGAAAGACATATTGCAATCTCCGCATATGGACACGAATACATCGCTGTATATGTACTGCTATCGGAACTCCTGCGGGCATTGAAGGACAGGATTTAACACTCCCGGTCCTCTTGACAGACATTCATTGCTCGTCATACATCGGACAAAGTCCCTCAAGCCATAAAAAGCTTGTATATATCCACATAATGGGGCGTCTCATATATATATTCCTCTTTTCCGAATTCCAACATTTTTCATGTCAAAAGCTTTTTCAAAAGCATATATCTAAACGCAATATATATCACTAGGAAAGAGAAAGAGCGGAATCAAATGCTCCAGGCATAAAGACATCAAATAAGAAACGAAAGAAAACTAATTATAAACCCGTACACTTAAACTTTCCCTGGGCTAGGTCTCTTCGGCAACGTCCATGGCTCAGCGCAGACTCTCTGTATAGAAATATTAGCCACTGCGATCCGATATTCTCTCAATCAGCAATGGAGGAAAAATTTTTGACGACTTACCTCGCCCTCACTGTAGGCCCAGAAATAGGCCATCATGCCGACTATGTAATAAAGCGCCGCATTGGTCCCTTGATAGAGAAGGGCCGCCACCAGAGCGCTCACTGGATACACCATCAACCGAATCTCAATGCTCCGGTGAGGAAAGGTCCCGGCGATCGGCTTTAACGGCCATTCCCACGCAAGGCCCAGGAGGCCAAATAATACGTTGAGTATCTGCAGAACTGGAGCAGGTTTGACGGCCCCGTCGAGGTTATGCGTCAGGAAATCCCAGAAGACCTTGGGCCAGAAAAAGCCGTGGATGCCAGCGGCCACTTGATCTGTTTGTTGAGATTACGAAGTTAGTAAAGGGAATAACCATTATCGCGACTAACAAATAAAGTGACCAAGGGACCTACATGCTGCGGCTGTGAGGACAACCAAGCGTGCCCAGTGGTTCTTAATGAGTCTACCCATGTTGACAACTCTTCCGCTATTAAAAAACGAATGTATGCCCGTTGACCAGAACGAGACGAAAAAAAAAAATTGGAGGTAGAATTGAAGGTCTCTTCGTCCAGCGAAAGAGGTCGTTGTCCAAGGTGTAGACTTTTGGAGTACCGTTGGCAAGCTACCGCACTGCGGCGCTTAACCTTTCCCCAGATATCGACGGAGATGCAGAGCAGCTCCGTGGAGGATGTGTAAAGACAGTGGGTAATCACTGTCAATTATACAAAGGCAATGGGGGGTTGCCAGATGTTCGGTTGCTGTAGTGCACGGAGCCAGGAGGAGGCGTTAAACCGAACAGTCGGATCGAATCCACTCCGATAGAGAGAGGTAGGCTTTGACCACATACACGGTAGCCGAGCAGGGTCGAAGGGTCTTTGCGTCAAAACAGTCGCAGATACGTCGATGAAGCAGTGGCTCCTTCAGTATTATAGAGGATGTCTCATAAGAGAGGTCGGGACGATACCGAAGAGCACGAGCGGCATCGCACGAGTTATGGGCATCCTTCCAAATCCCAATTCCATCCTCGACCAGCTTCTCGACCAATCCGTTCACCCAGCCTCCTCGGGAATGATCTCATCGGCAGCCAGGAACTGCCGCTGGCTACTTGTTACGCAGAGTTCTTGCACGGAGAACCGGAATAGCAGACGACCCCTCACGAGTGGGCAACGGGCAAGCCCCCCGGCGCATGAGGACCGATCCGCAGCCTTAAAATAGACGCTTTAGTCGAGGCAAGGTGCAACGAATGGCGATGGTGGACGGGGAAGTTGACACGGATTCGCTGCAGTTAGTGTTGGACTGGGCGTGACGGTGCTGCATCGACTGCATGAGATGCGTGTTAGCGCTGCGCATCCCCTGCTCCGTACTAAACCCTGCTCCGTACTAAAAAAGTCGCTGACCTCTCCATGCAGAAAACAAGCCGACAACCCCACCGCCCGGCCCTTTCGCATGAACAGAGGGCCCCTTTCGAGAAGAAATGCTACAGTGCTCGCCTCCGGAATATTCGAAAAAGGATGTCGGAGCCGTCGATGTTCAGTACGGAGTACGGGGTACAGAACGGAGTGGGAGAAGTTCTCAATCCCGATTGAGGTCGTGCTCCACAGCTCCATCGAGGGACCACGCTCTCCGGCACATGGTCGGGCAGCTGTCTTGTCAACTTGCCAGATCAACGCTATGGTGTGTATGGTAAATCAGGTGGAGATGGTCACCGCTCTACGACAAGAGCTCTCGATAAGGCAGCTTGCGAAAGAAAAACCTTCTGCCGTGATCAGTGATCACAACTGCCGGCCATGCTCATCACGCCACTGCACGGCAGATCACCTTCCTACAGCGCGATTTACGAGGCATCGAGCTCGTGGTGTCGTGATATGTGCCGGCATGCCTGCAGCTTGTGGTCGCAGTGGCGTCACGTCGCGTGCAAAATGGTTCCAACCCGACTACTCCGCACCTCGTATGTTGGACTTGATTTTGACCGAGATCGCCTCGAGCCCTGCGCATGGTCGATGATCTATATAAATTCCAAGGAGACTGTCATCGGCAGAAACAGACGAGGTCGTTGCTCCGGGGTTTCTTGCCCAACGAGGCACAAGCGTGCGATGGATCATGGACGAGCGCTTGCAGAATCCCTGCCATAGGCTGGTCGATGCGGACCCTGCAGATACATAAGTTTCTTCTCGCAAGTCGCGCGGGGCGAGGCGCTAATTGAAGTCCTACGGCCTTTTTTTTAGCCCTGGTTGGCCAATCCGACAGCTCGTTCTGGTTTCCTTCAGGATCCCCTGGTCTAAGTCACCCCTGCACCATCGGGGACGAGGACGTTGGTTCGTCCGTCCGTCTGAACGCTACAGGGAATATGCCAGATCTACCGAGTAGTCCAGAGGGCTGAGGAAATCGGATGTCGGGATCCCTGAAATACAGTTTGGAGAACCTCGAGTCGACATCGGACGACTCTCGAGGTTTGATAGTATCTTAGTAGCAAGCGACTTGGTACGCTATCACCTCGCAGAAAGGCCACGTTCAATGGGCCTTGATCAGCGTAGTCGCGGTCGGATAGGTTCTCGGTTCAAAAGAGTGTGCATCTGCCGAGCTTTATCACTTAAAGTGGTTGGCTGTCGATGTGATAGACTATGGAGGCTCGGTGCACCTCTGCAGGATACACTCGGTACGGAATACATAAACGTAGACCGCCTTCTGCCACTGACATGATTAAAAAGACGTCTGTTCGGCACTTGTAAATAGACCGGAGAGGATTCAGTAACGCCGTCTGAGGCTACCAGCCAAGGGTCTATCGGTCTTGTGCACCAGCAGAGCGGCTCGCCATGGGCAACCCCTGCAAGTGAGCACGCAACGAACTTATCACGAAGCATCGCCGCAAACCCCACGTTATTTTCCCTAGACGACAGCTCTACATATTCTCATCCGTATATACATGCGAATATTCTTCTGATGCTACAGTCGACAGATCTTCCAGCGCAATCTCGACCGCATCGGTAACAGAACCTGTCTCACTGCCAAGCATCGCTTACAGCTCCTTAACCCGCCATCTCTGACGGTGGGTGTCGGAGACCGTCGCTTGCGACGCTTTTGCAACAGAAGACGAGACGCATGATATTGATTCCAGATCTGGGTTCAAATTCCGCCAAGAGAGGGAACGACCTCTTATCCCATCATCGTCGCACCGCGAACTATCTGAGTCTCAAACAGATTGTCTGGGAGCTAAGGCGCACAGTGCCCCTGGCTCCCTTCTCGCTAAGACTTCAATCCCTTTTCGTTACGGTTTGAATGACGAAAGAGGAAAAATTTGGACAGATTGTCGGATCTGGGCCTGGTCGCTACTGATTCGGGTTACTGCCTGGCCTTCCAGGGGCTGAAGGTCAGATCGTGGGCCCTGAGCCTTCCCGTTTGATATTTTGATGGATTGACGGAGTAAACCGAGATTCACGAGTACTGGGGCAAATTGCGGTCAGACAGAACCGGGGCGCTCTGCCTCCGGGGACCGGTCTCAGGTACTCCTGCTTAATACCTACGGTCTCTCCGCTTGGTGGCCTTGGAAGTCGTCGGGATTGCTGGACAGCCCTCAGACCCTTCCATTCTGTGGCCATCGCCATCAGTCGCTCTCTGGGAGTCTGGTATTCTTTTTACTCCAAAGACTTCTGTAAAAGAGCGCATCTTTCCTTCCATTTACGTTCTTCCATCGCTGGTCGACGATCCAATATCACTATTGTAATACGATACCCATATCGCATATTTTCTTTCTTTCTTTCTTTCTTCCTTCTTTTTCTGAAGACTTTGTCATGGCGCACGATTGGAAGTCTTATTTTGCACCATCAAAACTTATATTTTACTTTCTTTTCGGTGGCACGCATATTGCTCTATTCGCCTTCGGATGGTAAGTCCTTCTAAGACCTTCCGATTTTCCCCGAGGCTAACAGTATCCAGGTGGAAGCAGGCGCATGATCCCAGATTAGCGGGGCTGAATACGCTGAAATTCTCGGTGTGGATTTCGCGGGGTGCAGGACTGGCCCTGACGTTCGATGGCGCTCTCATTCTGCTGCCTATGTGCAGGAATTTATTGAGATATGTCAGACCGAAGATAAGATGGCTCCCGCTTGACGAGTCCATATGGTTCCATCGGCAGGTGGCTTACGCCATGCTTGGCTTCACCATTGTCCATACGGCTGGTCACTATGTCAAGTAAGTTCCGAGCTGTCGTTCGCGAAGCTGGATATTTCTAACTGTGCTCAGCTTTTTCAATGTCGAGAAGACGCAGATTCGCCCAGTGAAGGCTGTCCAGATCCATTATACGGAGGCCGGAGGTATCACTGGTCATGTCATGTTGTTCTGCATGATGCTCATGTATACCACCGCACACCACAGAATCCGACAGCAGTCGTTTGAGACTTTTTGGTACACGCATCACCTGTTTATTCCATTCTTGCTGGCTCTCTACACTCATGCAACGGGGTGCTTCGTACGGGATACCCCCCAGCCGTTTTCACCGTTCGCTGGGAAGGAGTTCTGGGATCATTGCCTTGGTTATGAGGGATGGAGATGGGAGCTCTGGGGTGGTGGTATATACTTGATCGAGAGAATTTATCGCGAGATCCGAGCAAGACGCGAGACAGTGATAACTAAGGTTATCCGCCATCCGTATGGTATGTACGATTCCATACTATTCGTTTTTCTTGTCTCTGACGATGTAATAGATGCGATGGAGATCCAGTTCCGGAAGCCCAGCATGAAGTACAAAGCTGGCCAATGGCTCTTCCTGCAGTGCCCGGAGGTCTCGAACACGCAATGGCATCCCTTTACCATCACCTCTTGCCCCTTTGATCCATATATCAGTGTTCACGTCCGACAAGTCGGGGACTTCACTCGCGCACTTGGTGATGCTCTGGGTTGTGGTCCGGCCCAGGCAAAGGAACTGGAGGCCCTTGATCCCATGGGCATGTATGAAATCGCCCTGCAGAACGGGCAGAAGATGCCTCGACTTCGCATCGACGGCCCGTACGGAGCACCCGCCGAGGATGTCTTCGAGAACGAAATCGCCGTGCTGATCGGAACCGGTATCGGTGTGACGCCGTGGGCCTCCATCCTCAAGAACATCTGGCACCTGCGTGCGGGCCCCAACCCACCGAAGCGACTGCGCCGTGTCGAATTCATCTGGATCTGCAAGGACACCACCTCGTTCGAATGGTTTCAGGCTCTGCTCTCCTCGCTTGAGGCGCAGTCCGCCTCCGCGGCTGCGACCCAGGGCGGCCCTGAGTTCCTGCGCATCCACACGTACCTGACACAGCGTCTCGATCAGGACACGGCGGCCAACATCTACCTCAACTCCGTCGGAACAGACGTTGACCCGCTGACGGAACTCAAGAGCCGTACCAATTTCGGCCGCCCCGACTTCAAGCGCCTCTTCGGCGCCATGCGGGACGGGATCATCAACCAGACGTACATAGCCGGCCTCGAGGGGGCGCTGACCACCGAGGTCGGAGTGTACTTCTGCGGTCCCAACGTCGCCGCGAGACAGATCAAGGCCGCCTGCAGGGAGGTCTCGACGAAAGAGGTCAAGTTTAAGTTCTGGAAGGAACACTTCTGAACTGGATCTCATTCTCGAGACCAGCCGTTCGTATTTATCTTGGCCATATTTTGTATCTGGTGCCGTTTCATCTGACTATATCTCATGCAAAAGCACGCCCTTCTCCCCTGTACGTATGCATGTATGTACTGTACCCTGTACCTAAACCTCCATTATATTATCCCTCTCCGCCTCCACCATTCTATATATCATTTATATATCTTGCTCATTAAAAAATACCTCCATTCAATTCTATTCAATTCAAACCCTTTTTCTGGTTACGAATAGCCTGACTCTTTCATCTTCATCTATATCCTTATCTACCTATTCTCACATACCTAGCACGTATCGAGCTAGCCACAATCTCCCGCAACTAGCACGAGGAACTATTCTCGTCCGTGAGCGGTTTCATTTCAACCCCCCCCCCCCCCCCCCCCCCTCGGGTGAACTTGGATATTATATATAGATGGATGCATGCGTGCATGCGTACGGGATGATCCTGTCGTTTCTGATATCATATGCTTTGTTTTGCTATGAGAGGTGTGTATTTAGTCGATGAAGAGGAGATAGGTACAGTACATACCTATCTAGGTAGATATAGCAGTGCGATCCAAACGCAGTGGTGCAGTGTTGGAGTCTATGTAAGGTCAATACTTGTATAAGACGAACTGCTGACGTTGCCCCTTTGTTCAACATGTAGCGTATGTGCTCAGAGTGGAGGTGAAACTTCAGAGCTTTTATTTGGTTGGTCGTTTATCGCCTGGGAGAAAGAAGTACGGAGGAGTAGTCAGGACTTGGTGATGGAAAATGCCTCTATTTCGAAGACAGATATCTAATAGATATATAAACAGGACATCTACTGGACTTATTATCATATCAGGTTTGATCCTAAGTACCTTATTAATGTACTGTATGTACACATCCTGCAATTATCATAACATAAATGTCCAAAATAAAAGATTAGAGACAACAAAACCACAAGCCCGATGAACGCATGCAGGTTGTTAACTCATCCCATCGGCCCATGCTCATCCCCGCTATCCTTATCCTCAGGCATATCGATCGGTCCTCTGATCGTCTCCCGTCTCCCTCCTCCTCCTCCCGGCCCCAGCCCCAACCCCAATCCCGGCCCTAACCCCGACGCCGACCCTGACCCCTGACTCCTACTCCGCTCCATCATCGCCTCCACCTCCTCCAACTTGTCCTCGATATCCACGTGCACCCTCAACTCCTTGTCCACAAGCACGCGGTACACGCGCCGCAGCTCCTCGAAGCCCATCCCGTCGCCGTTCGGGGGTCTCTGACTGCCAGCGTATCGCTGCCGCACGGCGTCCGCGCTCAGATGGCTGAACGCGAGCATGACGAGGCCCTTGGACCAGGGACAGGTGCGCATGCCGCGGTAGAAGACCTCCTTGGCGCGGCTGACGTTGCCGTGGGAGAGCTCGAAGAGGATGTAGAGTTTCCAGAGGGAGAGGTTGGAGCGGGCGGTGGTGTTGCTGTCGGTAATGCTGCGCTGGTTTCTGTTGTTGTCGGATGTAGATGATGACGATGTTGATGAGAAGGTTGGGTCGGCGATGGCTTTCTCGAAGGCGGCCCGCACGGAGTGCAGAGTGGAGCCGGAGAAGACAGGGCGGTGGAGTTCTGTGAAAATGGAGAAGAGATGGGAAGTTATTGGGACGGGCTGATGATGACTGCTGCTGCTGCCGCTAGGGCTCTGCTGGTCATGTCGGATTCGTTTCCGCGTGGTAATGTCCCGCATAACGTCTCTGACACGATCGTCGATGCGGAATCGCGACTCGTTCCAGGCGAAGAGGGAGAGGAACATGGTGTTGTGTGGGAAGAGAGAGATGCTCTCGGCTAGGAGAGCGCGGATCTGAGACGGTTTGTATGCTCTGCTCTTGGTGGAGTGATGGTAAAGGAGTTTGGATCGGGCCTGGTGCAGGAGTTCGGTGGTGAACGAGACGAAGGGCTTGGCCTGTTGTGGCATCCTGGTGAGTCGTTCTAATGCAGTCTTATACACTTCTACCGCATCGTCCAGGTCAGTAGGACGTGTGAGGTAGAAGAGCAGAGCCAGACACTCCGTGTAAGCTACAAATACGCTCGCCCTTTGGACCGTGAGCGCATGCTCTTGTGCTTCAGCTAGGAACTGCAGGTGACTGTGTCAGTATTTTCTCCCGAAGCTATTGATTTAAAAATGAAGAGCACATACCCTTTGAGTCTTCAGGAATTCTGCCGGGCTAACTGCTGTTCGGCTAGAGGCCTCCGGCAAAGGTGTGAGATCAACGTTATTCTGGGGGATAGCCAGGAGTAATCGAATGGCTGTGTTCACGTCTCGACTCGTCAAGGATTCCCAGATCCATGTACGCCAAAGAAGGGCACAATCAAGCCTGTCCCTATCTGCAAAGCTCTTGCTCATAGAAAGAGTGGTCGTCCAGACCTTGTCGGCTGCCGCATTGTTTCCGGATCGACATTCCATGAGGGCATAGACGTTGTAGAGGCGAAGATTGGATGACCTCCGTTTTAGCAGCGACTTTGCGTATGTCTTTGCTTCCTTCGCATTGCAGACGAACTCCACTGCCAGAGAGCACTCGGCCAGGTCATCATTCGTTTGGCTGATATCTACCAGACTTCGAAGTGTCCGGCGCACCCAGCCAGGATCAATGTTAGTACCACCGTTGCAAGCCATGTCTCTCCACAGCGCAAGAGATGAGAACCAAGAGCTCTGGTCTGCGAACAACGTGTCCAATGTATGAATAAAGTTATTCTGAGTAAAAGAGCCAGGCGACATCGGTGCACCTCGGGTTTCAGAACGGGTGTCGTGGAACCATTCAGCAAACACAGAATCTGGAGCATCCATCAACTCGTTTCGCAGAAAAGGGTCTCCACTCCAGTACTTGGTAGTTTCTGAATTGACTTGGGACGATAAAGAGGGTAGATTGCAGAAGCATAGAAAGGCGTCAACAAGTATATCCGTCGAAGTCAGTCCCCAGAAAAGTGCGAGAACATCCTGAATATCCTCGAAAAGAACAACGCGATAAGGATCGACATCCTCTACCTCATCAAGGGCGCGAGCCGGGTGACGAGAATCAATTTCCCGATCCTTCTCGCATTGCAGCCATGATGGGAAGATGGAGCCGATGTTGACTCGAGCTTCCGGGATACCAGGTCTAGGCTCTACAGCTGCACTGCTGTCACTTCTCCAGCCCTTTGCGCCCACCTCCCCTATTCGGGCTACTTCTGACTCCCAGAATTCCCTAAAAGACGACAGAGCTCTACTCAGATCATCGCTTCTGTCTAGGCCATCAGGTCGGAAGAAGACGAATTCTAGAATCGCTTGCCAGAGAGCCACTGCGTGCTCCGCAAACCCTGCTTCCCGCATGAAAAGAGTCATCCGGAGAAGCAGGTACGTCTGGATTTTGGGTTTCTCAGGACTATCCGGACTTGACGCATTCAGCTTCATACAGTCGAGAAAAGTAGCCCTACACCGTTCATAGGTGAAATCAAGGAACTCCGTCTGCCTGAAATCCAGATATTTGACCCAGAGGCTGATATACTGAGAGTTTGCCTTCAATGTAGCGTACCACTGGTCCGAGAGCTTTTTAGTATCCCACACTTTCGCGCCCTCTTCTAAGAACCCTAGAAGAAGACGGTCTTTGGAAGGATTCGGTCCCACTTTCTTCAGCGCTTTCTCATATAACGATAGTTTTATATCGACCAAACTTCTCATCTCGGCATAAGTGAGACGGCGATTTTCAGCTCTCGCGCCTGTGACCAGTACATCCTGGTGGTCGATCAACTGAAGCCATGCATCAACATCGTTGGGGTGCTCTTCCACCTGTCGAGAGAGTTGCATATTCTGCTGTTTCACTTCCTCTCCTAGGTCAATCCGGCCACCTTCATCTCTGCTCACGTCCGTTTCTGACGCGACTTCCAGATCACTTGGCAGGTCTTGGTCGGGTTTGGCCCTGCCTTCAATTGACCGATAACCATACTTGTCCTCATCCAATTCTGAGTCTCCGGGGGAGAATCCACCCACTATTTTCCTCCGTTTCCGACTGCCGTCAGACTCTAACGGTAGGAAGTCTCTTGTTGCATCGTCTGTCCCTGGACCTGCCTCCCGCCGCACACGGAGAAGTCTGCCCCCTTGTTTGTCCAACTTCGCGAGTATGCTTTTTGCTTTAGATCTTGTAGCATCAGTGCGCCAAGTATCTGTCCTTATGACCAACGCCGCTCCGTCGGTAGCATCACGGTCAATCTTGTAGCTCGAGGGGAGTCCCAAAACGTTCCCCCGGCCAGTCCGTTGGTATTGCGGAACGCTGTATCGGTGTGGTGCACCGTATGTAACATTAAATGGGTCTCCCTTGCGATCCACGACAAATAGATCAGGAACTCCTTCCTCGGGCTTCACGACGGCCTTTGGTCTTGGCGAGACATCGTGTCGCGGGTTCGGGCGACTGTAGTCGTCTTTGGCATGGTCATGACGGGGTCTATCCCGTTCCCGACTGCGCTCTCTGGAACGCGAACGGTCGCGATGATCTCTATGTCTGGATTTGTGTCTCGACTTCTCATCTCGCTCGGCATAGACATGCGACTCGCGATCGCGGCGTTCACGGGAACGGTCGCGTTCAGGCTGCGGCGCGGGCTTAGGCTTGAAGCTCGTGAACTTCGGGATGGGCTTCTTCCCCTGCAGACGGCATTAGGACATTGCGCACGACCAGATCTCGAAGGGAAAATACTGACCTCGGAGCCGGTGGGATCCATGCTCCTCGCGGTGAGGCATCGTCGAAGCTGCTCGCCGCGCAGGAGGCCCGCCGCCTGCAGTTGCTTCTGCTGCTCCACCAGAGCTCCGCGGGCTCGGGAAAAACTTCCTTCCCGGGTCCGCAATTTTTTGGATCTTCAAACGCTTCAACGCCCGCTCGCCAGAGCAAACCAACCTCGCAGCGAACGAGGAGAGTCTTGGTGACTTTTCGGCGCTTCTCGTCGCCGGACGATGGAGTTTGTCTGTTGAGTCGAAAATCGTTACCATCCGTCAACATGGCTTCCTCGCTCGCCGCGCAGTTGTCGCAAATTGCGGCAAACTCGACGAACCCGCTTGATCTCAAGGCGCAAAAGATCGCGCATTCTCAATCGCTGATATTCGACAAGAAAATCGCTGGGTCTCAGGACTTCGATACGATTTATCAGATATGCTACGAAGGGTTTCAGGAATTGTGTCTTTTGGACACAAGGTTCGCCGAGTTTGGGCGCACCATCTTCAGCGAGCAGAGCAAGGTCGAGGATCGAAGGGAGATGACGGCCGCTCAGAACAAGGAACTCGATGCGGTTCTGGAGGCATTCCTTGCGCTTGTTGGAGGAAGGCTGCTGCTCAGCCCGGCTGTTAAAGCTGTTGAGTGGCTTGTCAGGCGTTTTCGGTGCGGCAGCGACCGTCCTTCCCGGCGATGAATTTGCTGACGACTGTGTAGGGTCCACGAGTACAATACATCCTTCCTTATCCTGACCTTCCTGCCTTATCATACGACCCCTCTCTTCCTGAATCTGTTGTCAATACTGCCAGAGAACCTTACCCCGACGTTCAAGGTTCTTGCTCCGTATAAGCGAAGCCTGGTTAACCCGCCTCGTTACCCGCTTGTGCACAGCGCGACAACGAATCAGTCGTTCTGTTCGGCGATAAATAACTACGTCTTGCAGGTAAGCAGGCAACAGGCGCATCATCATGGCCTCCTCTCCTTCTGGGCGGGAATCATGACGGAGGCCGTGGCGGCGATGCTGGACAATGCACGCTCGGGGCGTAGGGAGGTTGAAAGGCAGAAACATGAAGATATTCTGCTGCGCTTCCTTCCAGTGCTTAATGAGGGTTTCGCGATAAAGAAAGTTCCGGAGCTGGTTATCGGCTGCTATATGCTCTCTGTCGTCTTGGCACAAAAGGCCGCGCTCGAGGATAAGGTGCTTGATGGTCTGATGGAGGCCGTGGTAGGGTCCTGGACCAAAGAGACCACAAATTGCGGTTTGATCTGCTTGTCTGTTCTCGCACAACAGAAGGGCGAACTTAAGTTGCCGAAAAAAGTTGTCAAGGCCATCGTTCGGCTGGACGATGCTATTGACAAATGTTTGGAAATAGCAGCACAATATCCCGCGTCACAGCTGCTTCTTGGAGTTATTTCCGGGTGTGTCGATGAACTCGAGAAGCAAAAAGACTCGGCACGTTTGAACTTCGTATCTCGCATCTTGGAGAAGGGGGTCCTGGATGCGACCCAGACAAGCAAGGCCATTGCTATGGTCCTTCAGGCAGCGAGTGCTGCTCACCAGAGAGGCGAAGTTGCTTTGGACGTCCAAACGCGCCTTTCAGAGCTCATCCATCAGGTTAATGAGTCTGATTCTCTTCGACCACTTCTGCAGACGGCCATTACCGAGTCGTCTATTGATGTTTCGAGCCTGGAGTACAGTTTGCAGACGGTCATTGAAAAAGAGCCTGAACGCCCAGAGATTGAAGATGTTGAGATGGAACATGCAGATGAAGGAGAGAATACAGATGCTTTCGCTAAAGCCATGGAATCCTTGACCGGTGAAAGTTTGAATGGATCTTCCTTCCTCACCGATCAACTACCAGCCGTGTTTGACAGGCTTGTTAAGGCCTTTGCATTGACCACTACTTCTGAAGAAAGACGCGACTCTTTTACCAACCTGCCGGTGCTGGGGAAAGCTGATGCAATAAAGAAACCCCAGTTCTTGTCTTTCTTCATCAGAGTATTTTCCGGGCCCTACCCAATCAGCACGAGAGTGGCTGCGATCAATATCGTGGCTTCCTGTCTCTCTTCCAACGCTGGTGCTGGTCTCGATGCCCAAGCTCTGCTTCCTTACCTGTTGGCAGCACTCGCAGATCCATCAGAGAGGATTCGTCGTGAGACAGCGGACCTCGCTGCTGTAGTTGGCCGTTTATATAAGAAGGGCAAGAAGAACGACAGTGACACGGGGAATCCCTGGGCGCATGACACTTTCTACGGACAGGACAAACGGTCGAGCAAGATCCAATGGCTTTCTGGTCGTGATGTACAGAAGGTAATCGAACGCGTCCTGCTTCCTGGACTAGAAGAATACGTTCTGGATCCTAGCCATGTGACCAGAGTGTTTGAGGCTGCTCTACGGGGGTCTTCACTGAGCGAGAATACTGCGGACTCGAGCGCGGCAGAGCTTAAGAAGTCTCTTCGGCTTAGCCTTTTCTCGTTCCTCTGTTCGCACGTCGTTCAAACGCCTCTCTTTGCGGTCAAACTGCGCCTCTTAAAGCTCCTCAATCGCATTGACAGAATCAGTGGAACCACTCGTACGAATCAGCTCCAGCCCCTCCTTGATGCTTGGCGAACTCTGAGCAAGAAGCAAGTTGAGGAGATCTGCGAGAAGGAACATATTTCCGGACCGGAGCTGGAGCAGGAGATTGTTACAATCGTTTCTCCCAAGGAGAAGGACGCAATCGACATTTTAGTGTCGCAGGTGAACACTGGCTCACAGTCGCCGAGACTGTCATTCATTACTGCTGTGTTTAACCGCATGAAGGATATCTGGGCCGCTCTGGGAGAGGAGAGACAACTTACTGCATCACAGACACTTCTGCAGGGTTCTCTTGGCACCTCAAATGACGATGGTTCATTGGAAAACCACTTCCGAGACGTCCTCCGCGGCGTGGAGCTTTCAGGAACTATCCTACAGCATTTCATCAACGAGATCCCGGCCACAATCAACAATATGGAATCTCAGGCGCCCGCACCAAAGAGACGACGCACAAGCCAGAATAACATGGTCTCAATGAGTGTTAGGGATGATGCTGAGATGAGTCAAATCATGTCGAAGATGACTTTCATCCTAGAGCTTGTGGATAGTTCCGCTCCAGAGAACCATCCTCAACTAGCTCATGGCTTGTTCCAAACTCTCGCGGCTCTTCACCATTTCAAGTCTCAGGTCCAGTCCGGAATGAGCTACCTCCTCAGTCTAACACTGGGCAGCCTGCTGGCTATTGTTAATAAGTCAAAGACTGTCAGGAAGCCTCTGTTCGACACTTCAGTGATCCGGGCAGATCTGGTGGTTGATTGCGTTCGCACTACGGAGAGTCCCCAGGTGCAGAATACCGCCCTTCTCCTCATTGCAGGACTCGCTGTCATTGCACCAGAGCTGGTGCTGCATAGCGTGATGCCAATATTCACCTTTATGGGATCGAACGTCCTCAGGAAGGATGATGAGTACTCTGTCACTGTTATTGACCAGACAATTGATCAAGTCGTTCCAATTCTTGTTCAATCGCTGCGCAATCAAAAGCGCGATGTCGTCTCTGGAACGTCAGAGCTGCTCCTCAGCTTCACTGCTGCCTTTGAACATATCCCGTCCCATCGGCGTCTTCGACTTTTCCAGGCTCTTATCACGAAGCTTGGAACACAGGACTTCTTGTTCGCTGTTCTCGCAATGATTGCCAACCGATATTCCCTGGACAAGGATGTTTCGAGTTTGATGACCGGTCTCGTATCTAACATTGGACCAGAGTTGCAACTTATTGTAAGTTTTTATCGCCAACTCCCCCTTCCATGTTTCCTCTAACCATCCAAACAGACATACGGAAAGTACCTGGACTTGGTCAGCGACTCTCAAAAGCCGAAGCCTGGTATATCTCAAGTTCTCCTTGGAGTCGGTGGTGAAGACGGACGCGATCCTCAGAGGGTCGCAGTAGACTTATTGCAAGCTCTGGCTCACATTTTGAAGCACTCGTCTCTCGGATCGAAGATGACGAAGACGTTCGTATCCGGAGACGAGGAGGCGTCTGCTAAAATCCGCGCTCTCTTCTCGCATATCCTGGAACAGGTCTTGACGCTAGGAGATGCTGTACAGAGCATCAAGCCTATCAGCCAGGCATGCGGTGACGTTCTTGGCTCGCTGTTCGGGACATTGTCGCTTGTCGATTTTCTCGACACTGTGGAGGTGCTGCTCCAGCGACCAAATGATGAGCTTCGGCGCAAAGTTCTCCGCTTGCTGGAGAGCCGCCTGCGTGAAGACCCAGAACGAGACAGCGCATCTCAGCACAGGATACTTGATTTCTTGTCTACCTTGGTACGCATCGTCGAGTCGTCACCAGACATCCTTCTCAAACATGCCGCTGTCGCTTGCATCGATCGCATCGCCGACAAGTACGGCAGGAAGGATCCGTCAAAGGTGGTGCTTGCTTCCAAGGTCATTGCCAGCGAAGCATGTATCGGTCAGGCCGACGACCGCATTCGTGTCATGGGAGTGTTGTGTCTAGCCTCGATGGCCGAAGTGCTTGGGCAGGCGATTATTCCAGCACTTCCAGAAGCCTTGCGTCGGTCGTTGAGCTTGCTTGAGATAAGCCTCGAGGATGGCAAGCAGAACGAGAGACTGCACGATGCTGTGTTCTCACTATTCTCTGCACTTTTTGTTCAGGTTCCATTCATGATCTCAGAAAGCCATCTCGACAGCATTCTGCGGCTCTCTTTCAAGTCTGCGGATACCGATATCTCCGAAGAGAGTAACGACAGCCGTCAAGAGGCATTGAAGCTGCTGGCAAGGAAGGTCGACGTCAAGGAAAGCTTTGGCGCCATTGAGCGCAACTGGCACTATGCTGTGGAGGCGGGCCCCGCGGCAGCGAAGGAAGCCCTTGATGTTGTTCGTCTCGCTATCGAGAAGCACCCGAAGTCTGCTACCGTCAAGAACGTCGGAATCCTGTCGAACCTTCTTTACAAGGCGTTTGATCTGCGTCGTGAACAAGTGGCTAAGGGAACGGACTCCATCTACGAGCCTCGTGACATCGAAGAGGTTGAGGACACAATCAATGAAGTTGCCATCAAGATGATCTACAAACTCAACGACACCACCTTCCGCCCGCTGTTCGTTAAACTAACCGAATGGGCAACGACCGGTCTACCGAAGAAGGACGCCTTGGGCAGGATCATGCGGCTTACGACGTTCTACAAGTTCCTGCAGACCTTCTTTGGCACTCTCAAGGTACGTGATGAGGCAGCATTGGAAAATCTGTTATGCCAAAATTTCTGACAATCTTTTAGTCCATTGTTACAGGCTACGCAAGTTACGTTATCGACAACGTTGTCGAAGTTCTCGGAAAGGCCAGTCCAGCAGACAAGGACTCCAAGGACCTATGGCTGGCTGTCGTCCGCATGCTCCGTCATGCATTTGAATATGACCAAGATGGTGAGCAACCCTTTTCTCGCTTATCCCCTGAAATTTTCTCCATCTGTCCATCCCTTATCAGTATAAAACAGAAACTGACTTTTTTGCACCACAGAATTCTGGCAATCCCCCTCCCACCTCGCCGCAATCTCGACTCCTCTCATCTCCCAACTCTCACACGCCGCCAGCTCCTCGATGGCGAACCTCGTCATCGCCGAGGCCATCCCCGCCATCACCGAGCTCGCCGTGGCCGCCGACTCCCCGGACAACTTCAAGGAGCTCAACACGGCGATCATGAAGTTCCTGCGCCCGTCCACGGGTAAGTCGGCCACGCCGGGCGGCGACAGCCCGCACACGCGCTTCGCGGCCCTGAAGGCCGAGCAGGCCCTCACCGAGCGCCTCGGCGAGGAGTGGCTCGCGCTGCTGCCGGAGATGTTGCCGTACATCAGTGAGCTGATGGAGGACGAGGACGAGAACGTCGAGAAGGAGGTCCGGCGGTGGGTGTTCAAGATCGAGGAGGTGCTGGGCGAGAAGTTGGATGATATGTTAACTTGAGGAAAGAGTGAACGGGAAATCTGATGTGCCTATCTGTTTTCTTGGCAAGAGAATTTTCCTTATTTTTTTGTACATTTTTTGCTTTGTTTCAATGTCTGTTCGCATTTTCAGGGCGTCTCAAGTGTCTGTCTGTGGTCTTGATAGGGGGTTTCCTTTCAAAAAAAGCATTAGTATTTCGCGGCCGCTGTTTTATTTAAAAAGTGAATGAATCTGTGGAAGTTATATTTATATAAACATGTACATGTCAGAATTTTTTTTAACTTCAAACGGTAGTCAGGCGCTGAATAAAGCTCTGATTGCACTGTATGCAGCCGGTTAGCGGGCAAAACAAGGGTCTGGTATTCTATATAATAACTAAGTAGGTCATTTAGAAGTTCTAAAGGAAAACATATCCCGCCGCATATCATAATGTAGTTATAAGCACAGCTTAATAACCACGTACAGTAATACTATTTTCTGTCAGTCTCTGCTTTCTTTTCTCTTCTGTCCCTTCCCGCATCTAGGCTAGGTTAGGTAGGTAGTTAAGGGTTCATTGATTTATTTAGTCCTCAGGGATCTTGTGATCCGCAGCATCGACGCCAGCCTTCCACCTGTACTTGGCGGCCGGATGGTCGGGCGGCGGGCCGCTCTGGCCCTTCTTGCCGTAGAAGTTCTCCCGGTAGGTTCCCCCCTTCACGGCGTAGTCCTCCCAGAAGAGGCCCCGCCTGCGAAGTTCCGGGATGAGGAGCTCGACGATGTCTTTGAAGGAGCCGGGTTTGATGGCATAGGCCTGTGTGGGATTTATCTTTGTTAGAATACCTTGCATGGATAGATAAATGAGGATGGGGAGGGAGTAATGAGTTGGGTATCTGTGGAATCGTACCAGGTTGAAGCCATCGACGTCAGCTTCCTCGACCCATTGTTCCATTATATCCGCAATCTGGGCGGGTGTGCCATATGCGGAGGCTCCTAGGCCACCGATGGTGATGTGCTGTCCGACGGTGGCTTTTGTCCACTTGGGAACGTCCGGAGTGGTCTTCGACCATCCTTCAACAGCGGATCTGTTGTTGCGCACACATTGTGAGCAATAGGAAATCTAGCTAAAGCTCGAAGATTCCCGACTGGAAAACTGTTGAACCCACCTGATAGCGTTGCTCTCCACATGACGAAGCTCCTGGTCATCATCGTATTGGTTCAGGTCGATGCCGGTCCAGCCGCCAAAGAGGGCCAGAGCGCCGTCAATCGACCCAAAGCTCCGGTAGGACTCCCACTTCGCCCGAGCCTCTTCCTCCGTACGACCCAGCACGGGGCAAAACAGCGCCAGGAACTTGATGCTCTGAGGGTCACGGCCGAACTGGGTCTTCGCCGTCTCGCGGATCTCTGCGATGTTCTTCGCCACCACGGACGGGCTGTGTCCGGCGACGAAGATGGCCTCCGCGTGCTGGGCGGCAAAGGCCTTGCCGGCCTTAGATGTCCCTGCTTGGAGGAGGAGCGGGGTCCGCTGAGGGCTGGGCTGGCAGATGTGAGGGCCAGGGACAGTGAAGTATTTTCCTTGGTGGTTGATCTGGCGGACCCGGGAGGGTTCGGTGTAGACGCCGCGCTCCCTGTCGAGTACGACGGCGTCGTCTCTCCAGGACGATTCCCAAAGCTTGTATGTGACTTTGATGTATTCTTCTGCAATGGCGTATCGGTCATCATGCTAGAAGTTGGTTAGTCTAGTTCTATGCACTCGTTCATGTTCTATGTTGGAAAGGGACATACCTGAGGTTGTTGGGTATGGCCAAGGTTTCTCGCGGCAGAATCGAGATATCCTGTGACGATCTGTTCAATTGTTTTAGCAACTGTGTACTAGAACCTAGGCGGTACTTCAGGCAACTAACGTTCCAGCCCAATCTGTTGCAAAAGCTGGTTAGCACCTGACGGGAAGATTGATAGCCACATGGGTTCTCTTACCGTCCCTTGGTGAGGTGGTCGACGGTCGACAGCCTCCGAGCAAGATGGTAGGGCTGCTCATAGGTCGTCGCAACGGTGACTCCAAAGCCGATGTTTTCAGTCGCAGCTGCCATCGCAGGGACTACCGCCAATGGCTCATTCACAGGCCATTGGGCTCCCGAGATGATCGCAGGCTCGAGGCTCCCCTTGTACACATCGTAGCCTCCTGCAGAACAAAGTCAGCCTACGCAGGACCTGAAGAGGACGCCACAGATTGTACCCAGAACGTCCGCGATGAAGATGCCGTGGAACTTGGCAGACTCGAGCAATTTGGCAAGTTCAATCCAGTGGTTGATGTCGTTGAAGCGGTGCGACTCATCGTCAGGATGCCGCCAGAGGCCAGGCGACTGGTGGCCACTGCCTATAATAGGAGATCAGCAAGCGATTCGGTGTATAAAAACTAAGATACATATGTATATCAAGCGTAGCATCTAGATGAAGGCCTCCATATCAGGTTAGGGTCCGACATACACATCTCCACGAACGCATTGAGGATCAGGCTCTTGCGAGTCCGCTTCGGGGTCTCTCCGTTTGTGGCCATGATTGTTTTCAAGATTGCCAATCAGGAAGTGTAAAGATCTGCAGAAACCGTGTCGACGTTACCAAGGACAGAAAGGCATAGGAGGCAACGGGACGATTTTCACTGCAGGGAAGGGTCTCGCGCAATGGTCGACAAGGGACCGACGAGGGGCATTACATCTTTCATATCTCCCCCCAAGGATATCCTGACACGGCATCTAAGGCACATGCGGAGGCAGAGCACGAGGTCCCCCATAGCATCAAGGTGGGCCGGGATGACGCGATCTGGGAGATGTTCACAACAAACGTCCCCCACGAAAAAAAAAAAAAAAAACAAAACAGGGAGCTTGTCAGCTCTTACGGGTGGTGCCATGCCCGGCATCTGGAGCATAGGGGCCAGAAATGAAATGGAATGAGGTATGCTTCAGGCACGTTTTGTGGTTGGACGCGCGGTCCAGGAACAGGGCTGATATCAACGACATATCGGGATGGAGTTGGTCGAGAGGCTGCTGACCGTACCTTACCAGGCACGGCCTAGCCTGCAGGCGGGGGAACCCCGGTATCGCGGTATCGCGGCGTATCGCATGCCCTCCACCTCCCTCTCCCCCGCCTCTCCATCTAAACGTCGACAATGCCATCTATCCTCCACGCAAGGGGATCACGGCCAAAGCTTCGAGATGGCGATAGCGGACCGTGCGCTGTCAAGGGACTGTGTACCACGTTGTCGGATCTTCGCAGCAAGCTTGCATCTGGCACGCCTACTCTCTCACTCCTCACCAACGCCCGATTAGCTGAGCACCTCATCTTCATCCTCGATCGTATCATTGTGGGGCGCTGCCAACAGACGCGCCTTGCAAAAGCTACCGCCGACAAGATGCCCCAGAGCCAGACGGCCCTCGTGGTCCCTGTTATCATCCAGCAGCATGGCTTTTCCCCTTCTTTTCGGGTCCTATGCTCGGTGATATGGATGGTACCTGACGGAGGGGCGGGATGATCTCCGGAGATGCGAGGGCAACCGGTATGGAGTAGAGTACTCAACTCGGTATATCTTTCTGTTCTCCAGCATGGCGTTGGTCCATGGTATCGGGACGTTCTGGCTCTAGCCCCGGCATCGTGCATTGCTTGCATCCATACTAAAAACCCGGGCTGGCATTGATAAATTGACCGTCTCCTCTACTCCAAGTGCTCGAGAGCTTCGTCAAGTCCAAACTCTTCGTTCTGCTCTGCCGCACCGCCATGGCCGACCTACATAGCCGTGCTGGCAGCGCTACGGCTGTCCAGCCTCCCCTCTCGCAGGCTGTGGGCTATGTTATCGTAGTCGTTGTTGGATTGGTGATTGCTTTCGGTATCTACTCCCCGATCCTTGTCATGATTGGAGGAGACATCTGACGGTACTTCGAAAATCCTAGTCATGATGTTGATCACCAAAGTCCTGCACAAAACAGTGGGTGAAGACAACAAGAAAACAGAAATGTGCGATTCCCCTGCTTGTCGCCATTGCCGTGACTGACTGGTTTCTAGGTTCATGACGGCCAATCGAACAGTACGGACCGGGTTGACAACCTCCGCAGTAGTGTCTGTACGTTCCATAAATCCCTATACAATTTTGTTGTCACTGGGACTAACACTGTCGAAGTCGTGGCTCTGGTCTACAGCAATGCTGGGTTCCTCCCTCGTAGGGTATACCTATGGGGTTGCGGGACCTTTCTGGTTTGCAGCCGGCTGCAGTCCAATGATTGTCTTTTTTGCTCTGCTGGGAATTTCATGCAAAAGGAAAATCCCCGAAGCGCACACCTCCTTGGAGGTTGTCCGAGTCCGATATGGTTAGTTTGACGGTCAAGATTCTCGTAACTATGGGGTTGATCAAAAGGCTCACTGTTGCAGGGCGCGTTGCCCATGTGGTTTACATGGTCTTGTGTCTTGTCAATAATATTTTCGCCTGTGCAAACATGCTGCTTGGGGCCTCGGCTGCTATATCTGCTCTGTAAGAGACTCGAGGGCTTTGCTTATCTTTATGCCATGGCTGACATGACCAGGACCGGAATACATATCATCGCAGCAACATTTTTACTGCCAGTTGGTGTGTCAATATATACCTTCGTGGGCGGAATCAAAGCAACGCAAGTATACCCTGAGACCATGGGACCTCGCTTAGGTCTAACGTCCAAGTTAGATTCCTCACGGATTATTTTCACACTGTTGTTATCCTCATCATCGCATGCTACTTCTCAATCAAGGTCTTCACATTCGATGAAATTGGCTCCGTGAGTCATCTTTATGACTTAGTCAAGGCGGCCGGCGCCCGCCACCCGGTTGCTGGAAATCACGACGGATCGTATTTGACGATGACATCCAAAGGGGTACGTCTCTGTCATACGAATTCAGCTCTGGGATTTCCTTGGTGACAAATGTCTACAGGCAATATTGTTTGGAATTGTCCATATTTGTGCCAACTTTGGGCTAGTTATTGTAAGTTCTTCAAAGGAGGTGAAGTTTGTTTTGCTGTCATCAGTTCTAACCAGAGCGAAGATGGATACTAGCTACTTTATTAAAGCTTTCTCGGCGAACCCAGCTGCTGTTGTGCCAGGGTACACAATTGGAGGCATTGCGTACTTTGCGATTCCTTGGGCTCTTGGGACGTTGATGAGCTCCGTGGTCCTGGGTCTGGAGAACAACCCAGTCTTCCCCACATATCCTAGAGTGAGTATCCTTCGCAACGGGAATGGTGTTCGTGGTGAACTGACTCTCCGTCTTTACAGCCGATGTCCCAATCAGAAGTTAGCGCCGGTCTTGTGCTACCATATGCAGCATTGACAGTAGCGGGCAAGGGCGGAGCTGCCGCCATCGTCCTGATTACATTCATGGCGGTTACGTCGACGCTATCAGCTCAGGTCATCGCCGTCAGCTCCATCATCAGTTTTGATATCTATAGAGAGTATTTCAACAAAGCCGCCTCCGATCTGCAGATCATCCGCTGGAGCCATTTCGGCGTCATTTTCTTTTCACTGTTCTCTGCGGCATTCAGTACAATGTTGCACTACGTCGGGATCGACCTTAACTGGACTCTGTATATGCTTGGTAAGTATTATGTCTTGACGTCTTGTAATGCTGTCTAGCCTTTGAGTTTCTTTTTCAATTCGCCAATTACCGCCACTGTTGGGAAATACTATCTCACTAACGACAAAAATCAGGCGTCGTCACCTGCCCAGGTATCTTCCCCATGGCGTTCACCGTCCTCTGGCGTCGCCAAAGCCGAGCTGCCGCAATCCTGTCACCAGTTCTGGGCTTTGCTACCGGACTCGGCGTCTGGCTCGGTACAGCCAAGGCCTTCTACGGCGAGGTCTCCGTTCAGGCGACGGGCGAAGTCCTTCCCTGCGTTTACGGTACCATCGCCGCGGCTTTCTCGCCCATCCCATACTCGATTATTATCACCCTCCTCAAACCCCAGAACTACGATTGGGCGGACTTTGCCAAGGAGCGACTCGCGCTAGAGAAGCTCAACGATGACCTCACCAACGTGCAGAGCTACTCGTCGAGTAGGAACCCATCGGCTCTGATGGAAGCCGGGGCCACGCCACCATCTGCCTTTTCGCCTCAGGAACTGAAGCGGTGGGGGCGGATCGCCGCCATCTGGTCCGTTGCGACGTTCCTGGGGCATTGGGTCATTTGGCCTTTGCCCATGTACGGGTCGCACTACATTTTTCAAAAGGGGGTATGTCCTTCAGAGAAACGCTTTTCAACTTTCTCTCCCCTGTTTAGCCTTCATCTTCCATACCTCCCAGAAACGAGAAAGATAAAGACTAACGAAATCCCACAGTTCTTCGCCGCCTGGCTCATCGTAGCCATCATCTGGCTCTGGGGCACCATGCTCATCTCGACCTTCTACCCCCTCCTCGACGGAGGTATCCAGCAGATCATGCAAGTATATCGCGCCCTACGTCAGGGACGGAGCGCTGGTGGTAGAAAGAACAAGGACGACGCCACCTCGACGCCTTCATCGACCGACTCCTCGGTCAATCAGGTAGGCACGTTGGCAGAGCGTGGGAAGGAGTAAGGCTGGTGAAAGGGATTGAAAGCGTCTGGTATAGAGATCGGGGAAAAAGGGGTCCTCTAATTCGAAGGAGATTTCGTCTCGCATAAAATGTTAAAAAGATCTCCCCTTAAAAGAGAAAAAAAAAGAAAAAAGGAAAAAAAATAATCGACGTCGGGACTTACTAACGTCTATACATGATGGAAAGAGAACCGTATACATAGAATGTCATACCCATGATGACTTTGTCGCTCACGTATGTATCTAGAGCAGATGATGCACTAAAGAGTGGAGTTTGGGGTAAGAAGAAGAAGAAGAAGAAGAAGAAGAAGAAGCAAAAAAGAACTAGATGATAGATGATTCTACGTCATCTTAATAATATAGGAGTTACGACAACGTCATTTGATCATACTACAAACTACCAAAGTTCAGTACAGTGTACATAGCCAATGCTAGATGGCAAAAGATTATGCATATCTCAATAATCCCCCGCTACATATCAGTACAACATCTCGCAAATCAGTGATTTTACTTACCTACATTCTCCGGAAATCGGAAATGGCGCTCATGTACATTACACAAACTGCATGTAGGAATAACTATATCGGCATTATTTGTCAGCAACCCCAGTTCTCAACTTAATCTGAACCTCAATTTCAATTTCTATTTCAATTTCAATTCCAATTCATCCCACAGTTAGTTAGTTCCAGCATTTGTATCGGGATACCTTTTGTCGGAGCTAGAAGAGTTGGCTCGGCCACCTAACAGGCCAGGGCTTAGGGCTTAGAGCTCAGGGCTAGGGCAGGTGCCTCAGGCGGCTTGCCTGCCATAAATAACCCCTCCTACATCAATCATAGTATTCCCTAGAATTCACACGGACGTGGTTCGAAGCTATAAATAAAAAAAAAGAAAGGTAGCTATTTCTGCAGAACTGTTCACATTGTCATCGCAATGATCGACATGACTTCCATGTTCGAATTTATGACCGATCGTTGGCCACAACAACCGCATTACTCGGTGCTGGATCGTCTGGTTCATTCAACTCATCATAGCTTCCTTTTAACAGCTATTCAATGAACGAAAAACTCGAAATCAAACATGCGCGACGGCGTCTCTCTTGGACAAATTCAAGATTTCATCATTACCGTAAGCAGCCGCCACGTCCTGGGGTAATGTATTGTTAATTAGCATTTGCACATTACCTCCCATCTGCGGGTAGGGGGATAGGGGAAAACTCACGACAGCCGTCCTCTGCTTATCCTCCGCCATCGGATCCAGACCCACCTCCATCAGAAACCTGAACGTGTCGAGAACATCCCCTTGCCCTGATCGTAGACCCTTCTCGCCATCACATGCAGCAGGGTTTCTCCCTCGTCGTTCGTCGCAAAGATGTCCGCCCCGGCGGCCGCGAAAGGGCCAAAGTGATCCCTGTGGGCGGTACAGTGCCTCCAGAAGTTTGGGCACTCGGCCTCGAAGTGCTTGAACAGGGCGGTCTCGCCGCGATTGTTCCTGGCGTTGATGTCGACGCCCAGGTCCAGGAACTTCTGGAAGAACGGAACCCAGTCGTTTGCCGCCTCTGGCGTGAACCTCGCCGCCGCGCAAGATGGTGGAGGGGCGTGTTGCCCTCGGGATCGGGCTCCAGAGGGTCGGCACCGGCGTCGAGGAGCAGTTGACATGACCACTTTCGCCTTCCCTGGATGGCGTAATGGAAGGGGTTGTATGGCTTCATGTTCTTCTGATGAACAAGGGCAGGGGCTTTCTCGATAAGTAGGGACAGAGTCGTCCTGTACTCGTCTTTGTGATTGACGTAATGGTACGTAGAAAGCAGGAGGTGTAGAGCGTTGTTACCGTCGTTATCCACGGCCATCAGATCGGCCCCCTTTTCATACAATATCACGGCGCGCGCCGGGGAGTTAGATTGACACGCTGCCAGAATCAGCGTGCGCCCTAGGGGGTCTCGACATTCGAGATTGAGGTCTGGAAGGTCCAGGAATAGCTCGACAATTCCTCCATTTTAGAAAATGTCGTGTAAGATGGTAGTTGTCCTCACGAAAGTTCAGGTATGGATTAGCGCCATGCTCGAGAAGCAACCTGATGATTCGAATTGCTGCAGCTTTGGTTTCTGGATTGTCGGATTTACTTGTCGCAGCATGGTAGATCGGATAAATCGTGTGCTCAAGAGTCGTTATGCGGCAGAATGAATCTCGTCCTCCTGGAATATTGTTTCCAGTGTTAGAGTCTGCTCCGGCTTTCAAGAGTGCTGTAATCGTTGCAACATCCTGGGCTGTGATGGCCGAGAGCAAGACTGGCTCATTCAGCCGCGCAATACTAGGAGGGGTCATCGCTTTTTTGATGTGGTCTGACCGGTTGGTTTGCAAGAATACCACCGTGCAAAGAAATCCATGGGAGCGTCCTTTTCATGCTCAAAGTTGTAGAGTTTGCTGTAATATACAACAAGCTCGTTACCATTGAAATGCCCCTGAATGATTCGAACGTGCTGAGGACCCATCATGGAAAATACAATGACCTGAATATGTCCAAGAGACCAAGACCACATTAGTCAACATACTGAATTTGAGATAAATCCCTCGGTAAGACTACTATTTCCTTTACAGCGAGAACGAATGGGCAGGTTGCGAGGTAGTTTGGGTTTCAAAATAAGAAAACGAAAACTCACCGGCACAACATCATGCTCAATAAAATCCCTATGGCGCATACGACCTCGCATTATTCTGATGAGAGTGAGCAATTCCCCGCGGAGCAGATTATCATCGTCGCCGTTAATATCATAGGTTAATGTGCAGCTGATGTGTGGGAGATTTCCGACAGAGTAATGAGAAATCGACTCCACACACCATTGTGGTTCATTGGACTCCCAGAGAGGAGCAAAGCCGTATTCATAGATGCTGTGCGTGAGAGAATGCGTGAGAGAATAGCATCATACAAGCTGAGTAGGTAGTTGCATAGCGCAGCAATGCAGATCGCAGAACACGCATAACGGCTAATCGTAGACGTGAAGGGGGGGGGGGGGGGGAAGACTACAATGTTAAACATACTCTTTGCAGTCCCATCCAGAGTTGTAGGCAATAATACCAGACGACCCGGTTTCCGGACCCTGACTCCTATATACAGGCAGATACTGTTGGAGGTAGTCGCACAATTCGCTTGCATGGACAATCGGTGTAATGTCAATTTCGTCATTTGGCACTGGATCGTCGTATTCTGGGTACTCCGTCTCGACATATCCCTCCTCAGGTTTTATGAGAAGCCCTGAATAGGGCTCAAAGAAACATGGATTTAAGCTTGATTTGCCATTTGAAGGGAACTCCGCTGGTACCGCGCGAATCTTTACATCCTGAAGTTCGCTGGGGAGGAATTTAACTTTCCCAAGATCAATGACTGATTTTTCCAGCGTCCGTAGAGCAGCGCGGCGGGCCTTGTGCTCTTCTGGTTCCACAATCTCTTCCAATTCCAGGATGTTGTCCATTCTGGCGGGTGAAAGATGGAGTTGGGTACTGGACAAGAAGGGACTTGTTGGAAATAGCAATGAAGAAGGGAAGATGAGTAAGGAAGTTGCTCTTCTAAAACACCATTGCCATTTATAAGGTGGTTCTGGAGCCAAAAATACAGTACTTCCAAGGTTGACTGTGGCAGGCGTCGTTGCTCAGTCCCTTTGTTTGTTTTTGTTTGCCGTTCTCAGCGTATCCCCGGAGTGTGCCAGTTGGACCCTCCAGGCCAGATCAAGACATTCAGTACTAGCACATACTTGTTCCGGTCGTTGCCAGTGCAAAAAAAGAAAGAAAAAGAAAGAAATGATCGATTTCTCTTAATCCCTTATTCAGAGCTTGTTGCCACTACCTCATTAGCCGTTTCACATCGGATGCAATCCACCTGATACCTTTGTGTTTCTATCATAACTATGCTACGCACCTATTAATTACTTCTGGAGATACCCTTACTGCCAGCAGCGTCCCTGATGGCTTGCATGCTAGGTACTGTTTCATATTGAGATTCGTGTACATGTTGCCGCCACCCAAGGTTTGCTGTTCTTTCATCTCCCATTCACTAACATAAAGGTACTTCCCGCAAACGGTACCTTAAGTGCTTCCGTGTTTCAGCCGGATGGCCTGGACACAGGTTCGGAATAAATATGCTTAGTACTACCTAATCACTAGCAAGTCTGATACGCTTGATACATCATTGCTGTGTATGATCTACCTGGGGGTGTATATATCTTTCAGTCTTTGTTATACTTTCTGAAGCACTCTGACATATAACGCAGCACTTTCCCATGGATTGCATGCCCCAAAGTCCCCTTTGCGGATCACTTGTCCTGAACTGAAATACCTCTTTTTTTCCTGCTTCCTTTTCTCGCGTGATTCTACTCCTACATTTCTAGTTTTGTTTGTCAGTTGGAACCAGTCAAATCATGGATGATGTGTCTCGGATCAAACTTCCCAGGTCACAGAAAGTCTGGGAATTAGAAACGCAGCAGCTTGGTATCGGGAATAAAACTATTCACGACCTGAGTCTTCCTTCTGCATCAAAGCTAAAGTATGAACACTACCTTCTCCTCAGAGTGCTCTGGACGGCAAAGAAATCGCCATGCTTTGTTGCAAAGGATTTCGGTTTGGAAGATGAACTAGGGCAAGCAAGGGAAATACTGAAACAATATCCAGATTGGGCCCAATACTATAAGAGTTTTGATTGCAATATAGGGGAAGACAAATCGTTCCCTCATCTAGGTATCTTCTCCCTTGAGCACAGAGTTCGATATGCATATCTAAATTGTTGATAGATGGGTTCCTAAATCTGCTATGCAACTACGGCTCCGCAACCAGTTATTGTAACGCATACGGCATGGCCCATCTCCATCTTTTCTATGGATATTTTGTGAGAGTTCTGCAATGTCTGAAACATCTTTGCCATTGCTATTGAACTAAAAAAGAACCACAACTATTCCTAACAATTGAAAATTTGGAATACGCGAACACGATGAAATCGGAGAAACCAAGGACAAGATATCATGAGTTCAAAAAGGGGCCATTGAGTCACTAACAAAGGAGAATACTGTAAACTTAGCAGCGTGACGGCGTGGCGGACGAGTAGGCGGTGGGAGATACTGCCGGGACTACTCGGCTATATCAACCACCTCATGATGCCATGATTTCTCTCTTTTTCTTCTCCATGCTTTTGATTCTGTATGACAAGCTACCATAGTTTCAGCTAATAATACTATGACTGAGCGCCGTCACAAGCAGAGCATGTCCTGGATCAATCCAGAGTTTTTGCTTTATGACTGTAACTCCCATCCAGATCATCTGATGTTAAGCAAAGGGCCTTCCCGTGCCATCAGGTATTGATAATAAGAGTTTTGGCCACGCAATGCTAGGAAGAGTCGTCACTTTTTGTTCGACATGGTCTGGCCGGTCGGCTTGCAGTAGTACCATTGTGCGAAGAAATCCATTGGAGCATTCTTTTTGTACCTGAAGTCGTGGAACTTGGTGTAGTACACGACAAGCTCATTGCCATTAAAATGCCCCTGTATGATCCGAGCGTGCTGAGGACCCATGATGGAGAATAGGAGAACCTGCATATATCCGAAAGGCAAGACCTCATCAGTTAGTCTGAAGAGGAGAAAATGAATATGCATCATTCCACTTCATAGACTAATATAATAGTACTGCTTCACGCCGACAATAAAAGGGTAATGTCGCAAATGTGGCATGGGCTTCAGAAAGGGAAAACTCACCGGTGCAACATCATGCTCAATAAACTCCCATGTTCGCATACGGCCTCTCATAACCCTAATGAGAAAGAGCAATTCCCCGCGGAACAGGGTCTTATCGTCGCCGTTAATATCATAGATGAGTGAACCCTTGATGTGTGGGACACTTTTGACACAGTAATGACTAATCGAGTCCACACGCCATTGCGGTTTATCGAACTCCCAAAGAGGCCCAAAGCCATATTGATCGATGCTGTGTATGTATTTGTGAGAATAAAGTATAGTGACATACTAGTGGGTAGGTTTATTGACGAGTACCTGGTAACGCAGATTGCAGAACACGTGAAGGAAGATCGGGGGATAGAACTTACTTCGCTTTGCAGCCCCATCCAGTCTCTAAGAGATCAGTGGAACTGGCATCCCGACTCCGACTCCGACTCCTGTATACATGCAGATAGCTTGTGAGGTAATAAGACAGTTCACGTGCACGGTTGATCGGTGTAATGTCAATATCCTCATTTGGCAGTGGGGCGCCGTATTCTGGGAACTCCCTCTCGACATCTCCCTCCTCGGGTTTCATGAGGAGATCTGGTGGATAGGGGTCGAAGAAACATGGCTCAAGTTTTGGTTTGTCATGTGAGGAGAACTCTACTTGTACCGCGCGAATATTGACTTCCTGAAGTTCGCTGGGCCCGAACTGGACTTTCCCAATATCAATGACGGATTTTTCCAGCGTCTGTAAGGCAAGGCGGCGAGCCTTGTGCTCTTCTGGTTCCACAAGCTTTTTTGGTTTCACGATGTCAGCCATTCTGACGGATGAGAGAAATGAGAGTTGGGTACTGGACAAGAAGGATTGCTTGGGGATAATGATTAAGACTGGGGGAAGGATTGCTCTCTCCTAAAATATTATTTCCTTTGACAAAGTGGATTGATCTTAAGGGCCAGGAGACATTTGCCAACGTTGACGGTACCATGCGTCGTTGCGCAGTCGCTTTGTTTTTGTTGGCCGCTACCGGCGCTCGCCCCTGGTTGAACGTGTCGGTCGCGGCTTTAACCTCCAACTCTCAACCTGCGCCACCAGCCTCGTCACGTCCATTGTCTTCAGCAAAGCTCTTTTAGAAGTGCTCAAACCGAGTAGGCTACCTTCCGACTCCAGTGGAGCCTGCTCTGGTTCCCCTCGACTCACACGGAGATGCTCGCCGCCGAATCTAGCTGGTCCCGTTCCAGATCAAGATACGCATTCAGATATTTGCTTTATCGTAGTTAAAATTGTCGACTGCGCTTATCTACTCGTTTGGGCTTCTTGACGCCACAACCTCGTTAGCTGCTTCATACCAGATGCAATCTACCTGATACCCGAATATTTTTGCTGTTTTCTATCACAACCATGCTATGCACCTATATTGGCTACCCCTGGAGATACCTTCGCTGCCAGCAGCAACCCTGATGGCTTATATGCTGGGTATCGTTTCATATTGAGAATCAGAGTGTTTAGGCAACAAATTTCCTTCCATGCCGCCAACTTACATAGAGGTACTTTCCGCAAGCAGTACCATAAGCACTTCTGTGTTTCAGCCAGATGACCTGGGTAAAGGGCCTTTATAGATACGTTTTGTACTACCTACCTGCTGGCAAGCTTGACACACGTTGTACTTTCCAGATGCGGTTATGTCCAGCATGAACTTTTATAGAACCTGAAAGCTGTCGAGGTCATTTGGAGGCCTCCTGACATATATAACTCAGCACTTCACCATGGAGGACGTAGACTCCAAAGGTCCCTTTGCTCATTGCTTACTCTGAACTGACACAGCCCTTTTCCTGCTGCCTCTTCTTGAGTGACCCGACTCATGCACTTCTAATTTTGTTTGTCTGTTGTAACCAATCATGAGCGTTGAGCTTGAGATCAAATTTCCAGACTCAAAGACATTATGGGAACAACAGACAAAAAAGTTTTGTGTCAGCAATCAAACTATTCACGACCTGAGCATTCCTTCTGCGTCGAAGTTCAAGTACGAACACTACCTCCTTCTTAGAGTGCTCTGGATAGCACAGGACGCGTCGCACTTTGTTGCAAAGCATTTCGGTTTGGAAGTTGAGCTAGGGCAAGCGAGGAAAGAACTGAGCCAACTTGAAGATTGGAGCAAATACTGTGACAGTTTCGATATTGATATAGCGAAGCAGAAGACGTTCCCTCGTCTAGGTACCTTCTCCCTTGTGAGATATCAGCAACGGCAGATCGAGAAAGTGCAGGACGAAAATCCCGAGGTAGAACCCGATGTCACGGTGTCGCCCACCCCGTCTCTGCGCAGGACACGTGGCAGAATGAAGCAAGCCGAAATACCGTCGCTGGGCCTGCGGATAGATGGCCTACAGCTTGAAAGACCTACTGAAGTGACGAGCAAAGACCAAGGGACCCCGGAGGGACTCGATATGCTTGGATCCGACTCTGAAGAATCCTCTGTCTTAATGCTATCCCCTGCCGCCAAAGAGGCCGAGAGCATACTGTATCCTCGGACAAAGGATGAACAAATAGTCAATGCCGCTCTCCTACAATATATGAATGCACTTACAATCCACTTTCCTTATTATAATGATTGGACTCTGCACAGAAGAGCGTTTTCTGCCCAATTCAAGAATTCTTCCTTGAACGCGCGGACAGATGGATATCTTGAAGACCGGTCTAGCAATAAGGTCCGCGCAATTGTTGAAGTCAAGCCATATATCAGAGGCAAAAGCGGATACCCAGTACGGATGCAGGAAGCTGCTCAAATGGTTGCATGGATCTCAGATGACCAACAGAGACCCAAGCGGTCTCCCGGTCGGTAAGTCTCACATTCTTATTTGTTAATAATCTACAATATTGACAATGCTTCAGCCGTCTGCTTGTCTCTCAGGACAGACACGAGATATACCTTACCTTTGCGGAGTATGAGGAAGGGTACCTTAAATATTTGAGGAACGAACTTGCGCCTGGTGATCCAGTCTCGTTCTTGAAAATGTATGAATTCGGGCCGTGGGATATCAAAGAAAGGAAACATATGAAGCAGCTTGGAGAAATCATTTTTGCATTTACAATTCGTGCTGACAAAGATAGGAAGGAGGAGGAGTCACAATCAGCTAGTCAAGGAAAGGCTATGTGACGGCTTAGCATGGACGTGCGGCTCGAGAAAAGATCTCTATGAATATTCGAAGGTGCCGCCGTAGGGTTACTCGAAGCAGGTTTCATATAGTGATTGGAAAGCGAACGCAGCCGAAGCTTCCTGTCGCTATGTATGCGGTATTTGAGGTAAGTTTTCATTTACCTGCACTTGCTTCTAGATTGCCATTTGTTGAGTGGTTGCTTTATCACTTCATCACTTGGGCATTTTTATGGCGGTTTCTCATCTCATCACAATGGCATTCTGTCCTATCTCCCTATAGCTGAAAATGAGACATTTTCTACATATTTTTTTTTTGAATATGAGACTTGTTCCAAGGACCACGCGGTACTAGGCGACATCACTTTGATTATTTCCTGGAAGAGCTACTTGATTCACAGAGTAGATCGGTAAGATGTGGGGCTCTTCTTAACCAACAATATGGATACACTGAAAATCACATCTGTCAGACGCTCTCCATTTGGGCATCAACTTCCAAAACATAGCAGGTATGTTCTACAAAAACTCATGTCGGACAAAACAGCGACACAACCTATTTGTCTTTTGCAAGTTTCGGACCTTATATTCCGACAACTCACTAATCCCTCACCCTAATACTCTAATCCTCCACCACAGCGCCAACAGTCCCGCACTCGCGACGCACTGCAAAACCCCGGGGAAACTCTGTTATTACAGGTACTCGCGGGCGGACTCGGGACAGCGCAGCTTCAACCCATGACTTCAGAGACTGTACAGTGTTTGCTATCATTTCGTTGACTGACATTCCAACTCGTGTACCCTCGGGTAGAAGTTGCATGGATGTATGTATGTACATGCTGCTAGACGAACAAACCGTCGCAAACCAGGGCAGACAGGGAGAGAAGCAACTGTAGCTCGACCAGAACAGCTCCTCGATGCAGACTGGTTTAACAATCTGCCTCGGGACAAAGATGAAAGCAGAAACAAAGAAGCCAACTTCGATCACCGATGGAGGAAGAGGAAGAGGCTGTCAGGTGCTAAGCTTACAGGACTGCCAAACACCCCTAGGACCCTCTCTCAATCATCATATGGGACTAGAATTATTCCAGCTTGGTGCACAAATCCATTGTACTTTTTTTTCCCCAAAGAATGTCCGGGGGAGGAATACCACGGACCAGGTTCCCGTACTATTTGACAAGTGCACTCCGTGGTTTGCTACAGTACCCGTCAACTCACATCATTGACATACCAAGCAGGTGTAGACGAGGTTAATTACGCAGTACCTTTGAAATAGCTTCAAAATCATGTTTGGGGGGATATGTTTGTAGTACCAATCAGCAAAAGTCGTCAGTTAGGGCAGGGGACTCCCTGGGTATATAACATAAGTAGGTACCTAAGGTATATAATGCTAACATATCCCAGAACCACCACTTGAGCTATCTATCCAACACGGTGGTGCCATAACCAGACATATACCTCCCAGAATAGCTCACTTCAAGCGTTCAGACCACCCCCCTCCCAAACCGCCGCATCATACCCGTCCATCAGGGCCGTATACTCCGGCCCCGCCGCGACCCAGCCCTTGATCCCGCCCTCCAGGACCAGGCTCTTGAGCGAAGTGTCCTGCTTCTCCTCCAGGTAGTCCGCGAACCAGCCTGCGGCGCGGGTGCCTCGGCCGCGGGAGGAGCCTTGTTCACCAGAACATGTATGTGTCAGTGAAGATTACCCACCAAGTACTGTACATATCTAGTAGGCTGCGTAGGGCGCCGTTCTCAGGACTAACCGCAGTAAAACACCACGCTGTCCACCCCGCTCGCGGAGAGCAGAGCGTGCAGCGTCGGCAGCGTCGGGTAGAGGCTCTGCGCGGGGAGGTTGAGCGAGCCGCGGATGGTGCCGCCCTGTGTTTCATTCAATTGTCACAGCGTTAGTATCATTATATTCCTTCCGGATGAACCCATAATACATGCTAGGATAGGTATACATACCTCGAAATCCGTCCGCCGCAGATCAACCAGCACAAAATCCGTCCCCGGGCGCCTGCCGTCGCGGAACCACTGAAGGACCTCCTCGCGCGTCACAGAGGCAGCGACGTTCCTGGGCGCGGGGTACGCCTCGTACCAGGGGCGTCCGGGCTGGTTCTGACTCTGAGGCTGGGTCGTCATGGTTCGAATCCTTGTACTTGTATAAGTACAGTACAATGAATTTGCTAGGGACGTGCGGTATATGCGGTAACTGATAGACGACAGGACAGGGATCATGGATTAGATAGATAACAGATGATGTTGGTTTAAAAAACCAACAGCTCCTGTCCTTATAGTCAGCAATGCATTGTTACTTGTTTAGGGCTTCTCGGCATCAAGGCAGCATGAAAACTGACTGGTCGAGAGCGGCGGGAGCGGGTACTTTTTTTTGTTCACCTCATCCCCCGCAAAGTCTGCTGTCATTTCTGGCCAATCAGCCTGCGGCGGTGACATATCCCCGGATCATGGCTGTCATCGGAACTCTGACCAGGGCACTCCGGGCATAAATGGTCTGTTGCCCTTTTTTTTAAAAAAAAAAGTCTTTCATATTCTGAATTCTCTTTGTTTTCTACTGCTAATACTGCGAGTTCAATGTAAGGTTAGTTAGGTACAGAAGGTACTAGTTGGGTCTCTGTTTCAGGTAACGTTCTGCTGATAAACATTGTTCTGTTTTGGTGTCTCCCGTTCCGTGCTATTGCTGGCCGATTAGGTACGTAGATGCGAAATGAAACGTGACTCATATGTCTGCGACAGCCGTTCCACATGTACGGTGCACCCCGACTACCTAACTGGTAAGTGTGGGCAGGGCCCGGGCATGGCAGGGCTGGAGAATTCCCGATGTGGCCAAAGTTCCCCAGCGGGGATTTCCCAAATTGGTAAAAGGATGAGACAGCCTACCCCGGACGGCAACATTGAATCCAGAGAGCTCCATCGACGGGTTTCTAGAACTAGACTATGGATAACCGATGGCCTGGCCAGTCTGCATCTCCACAAAGAATCACAGGGAGCCTGTCAACTGGAGAGTAGAGTTCTTGGTAGTTTAGCAAGAGTCTGTCCTTGGGACTTGACAGATCTATGCGATTCTGCTGATAAGGCGGTCTGGACTGTGACTTGGTAGCTATGTTCGTAGTACACAGCTGATGAGAATGAGTATGTAGCTGGAAAGTTGGCTGTCAGTGGAAACAAAAGGTATTATATACAATCAGATACTCTCAGTGAAGCTTTGTGCTCCCTTAATTCCTGCTCCAGATAGGAATAAGGAAGTCTACCTACCTAATCGTAAGGAGGAAGCTCGAAACTCACCGGGCCTCAGGAGGCCCCTGGACTCATCACCGTCTGCAGTCTGTCCCCGTCTGGAACAAACAGTAAATACCTAGGTAATAATGATAGGTCCGTAGACCCGAACGAGCCTAGAAATCGTCGTCCCTGAACAGATCCGTTTGACAGCTTCATCCTCCAAACGACTTAGATACTTAATTACTAATTCCTCGTCCGTATCTGGGAGCTGCGGTGACCCCATGGTCGACAATACGAGGTCTTGGACAAGCCACTCCGATCTCGGACGTTGGCGTGTGGGTCGCGTTTCTTTCCCATGCGAAGCTGATATCCCATGGTCTGTCATCCATCTGGGGTACCACGTGTGTTCCCACCTCGTAGATTACCTTTTCCGTGTCTCATTATTTAAAACGGATACGAAATCGAATCGTAGAACTGGTTTCCGATCGAGGATAGGGCGGACAGCAGCATCACGAGAATCCTTTCTGCCTGATCATGTCTGTCTGCGATTGGCTGCTTAGAATAGCATCCATCGCGTCCAAGTGCAACCAGTGTAGTCAATATGATGTGCTGTCTTGCTTGTCAAGAGAGATGGCGTGATCTGCGTTCCCTCCGTTAAGAAGACGCATCCATATCAAGCGCCAGAATGACTCATGTATACTTCCCTGGGAAGAAACCGTCCAGCTCATCTCCCGGAGAAACGGAATGTGTGTATACACCTCTTGAACGTGCTGGACAGTACGCAAGCAGGGCAAGTCGGTTGTCAGTTGGCAAGACGAGACGCTGAACATAGACGGACCTCTATTGCGATGCGATGTGTTCAGCTTGCCAATCTCAATCCTAGTAAGGCCCCGATCCTTGAAAGTGCACGGGCCGAAGGAGATAGCCAGGTCTCCAACATCACTCCGAAGTCGCTGATCTTTCTGCGGAGGAGGTAAGAGAGTAGTCCAGAGCTCTCATGTCCGAGCTGTTGAGCACTACGTTGCGAGGTGAAATGGCCAATAGCCAGGCACCGATCGTCGAGATTGATATCTCTGGAACTACCGCCACTGCGCCGGCTGCCAACTCTCGAGGAAAGTAAAGCGAAAGGGCGTGCGGGCGCAACCAACAGAGCACATCATTTCCTGACCTGATAGACATTCCATGCGGGGAGTGTCCGGTTCTGGCAGTAGTGGCTTGTCCCAGCAGCTCGAATCACGCTCTGTGGCTGCCTCATCTCGGCCATGGATTCTGGGAGTGTCAGTTGTCAAAAAGTCCGCCTCACATCCGCCTAGCTGCTAGAGACGTTGCTTTCGAGTCAGCAAGAGTAAAGTCAGACAAAGTAGCAGAAAAAGTGTAAAAAGCAATATAGGCGTAGGTCTAGAGACAGGGTAGGTAGGAGGTCATCCGGATGATCCAAGATCCAGACTCTGCCATGCCGGTTTCCGAACGAGGTCATCCGTTCCAGGATTGGAAAAGGGGGAATTCCGTGGCGGAGCGGCTGCAGGCGCAACTTACCCTCCTCCTTGGGATGTATGCCGCGATATGCCAGACGGCGACCCGTGGGCTATGAAACGCAGGGCGGACGGAGATGACGACAGGTTCGGTTATTCGCGGCGAAAATGAAAGGGACGAACGTTCCGGAAGCCAAGCGGGGCTCAAAAAAAAGTGCATCTCCCACGATATCCACAACTGCGGCTTCCTAGCTTTTTTCTGGAGCTTTTTTTTTTTCACGTCTAGTCCTAAACTCAGTACTCAGCGGACCCTGGGCGGGAAGGGCCTGATGTTTGCTGCGGGCGGGACGGCTGGCAGCTAGCTCGACCTGGGCAAGCTAAAACGAGCGACATCTCCGATCTGATGGACCAGCCCGAGACGAGCATTGGTCACTTCTCCAGCAGCGGCGCTCCACTGCGAAAGGCGTGCAGGCGTCGTCGGAAGGGCGCACAGGTCTGCCATCAGGCCCAGCAGTGGGCCAAGGGGCCATGACGCGATCTCGTGAAGAACTCTGTCGACGAGAGTCGGGCCACGAAGACAGCGGAACAGGACTGCGAGAGCAAATTGGTCAGCAGGTGGATGACTAATGGAGCTCGCGGAAATACCTCAAGGAGAACTGCCCGTGGCGTGACTCAGGGGGGTGGTGGATGATTAATGTTAGGTAACAGCACAAGGACCTTGCATGATGTGTCAGGGACGGCGAGATGGTGCGAGAGAGACACCGGCATGCCGTGGCCAGGCGTCCGCCCTTCGCCGTCCCAAAACGGTCAAGAGCTTGTCAACCGAAGGGCGAGCGCCCGTCAGCACCGTCGCCGCCATTGGCCTCATCCGGCGCGCCGGCGCGTGGAGATGATCCTTCGATGCCATCCGAAACCAAGCGTCGGACGGTCAGACCTGTCTCGACGCTCCAGGTGCATGTCCTCCGTGGCCCTTGGCATGCCGCAGGCCGGGATCTGCCTGACCGCTCGATGAGCACCTTGCCATGTGGATGGCATCCTTATATACTGGCCCTTGGCGGCCGCAGAGGCGCAGCCCGTCAGCTATATACGATGTTTCGAGAGAGGTCGGGTGACTCGCGCAAATACTAATCCATCGCTCTCAGAACAACGGATGGACAACAGAGCCATATAAGCGTTGCTCGTTCGACCGTGCGATCCTTTGTTGTCGTTGAAGTAGATACCCGAGTACGTCTCGCGGTACTGTACATCTAACCGCCGCCAAGACGGTCTTTTGCTTCTTGTTCTAACGAGCCGTGGTTGGTGTGCCAGCAAGGTTCCTATTGGTACTGATATATATATAGCCCTATCCCATCTCCGTCGCGAGATGTACCACCCCTGCCATCAGTACCCCGTGCTAACGCAGTATATCAGATAGGCAGCTGCTCCGCACTTCCCCGCGGTGCTGTTATCCTTGTTTCGAGCTTTGCCCTACGCATCTTCCTCTTGCGCCAGTGACTTCGGGAAGTGCACATCCCCATGGCGGAAGAGTCCGTTGCGCGCAGTGCAAGCATGCTCGAGTCGCTCACGAAGCGCTCCCGTCCCAGGGTAGGCATTGAGCTCATCGGCCAGACCGATGGCTTCGTGAGTTCCTACACAACGTGGGATACGATCCGCGGTGAGGTCTCTGTTACCGTGGACCACGATACCCCCTTCGATGACATCGATATCACATTCGAGGGTACGTGCGCCTGTTTCATCACAACCACCGCATCTGGCTGATGATTGCGCCACAGGTACCTCCAGAACATCGATAGAACGGGCGGGAGCGTCTCCAGCATACGGGGGTCGATCAAGCTCGTCCCACACGTTCCTGAAGCTCCGCCAGCCCATAGACGAGACCACATACCCGCACCCGCGGATCTTTGAGAGTGGTCGTGTTTACAAGTTCCCTTTCACATTCGTGGTCCCCGATCAGCTTCTGCCGCAGGCATGCAGTCACCCAAAACGCAATTCATATATCCATCAGGCTCATACCCAGCTACCCCCTACTCTGGGAGATCCCATGCTTGCCGGCGACGGGGTGACCCTTCTCGACGACATGACTCCCGAGATGTGCCAGATCTCCTACACCATCGGAGTATCGATCTCACGGAGGCCGCTGGTGGAGGGCGGACCCGCAAAAACCCTGGTGGCCGTTGCAAAGAAGGTCCGCATCATCCCGGCCGCCGACGAGCAGCCTCCGTTGGACATTTCGGACGATTGCCAGGACTATTGCACCCGCAAGGAGAAGGACGTCAAGAAAGGCTTGCTACGGGGAAAGCTGGGTCGACTGGTGATGGCGGCGTCGCAGCCAAAGCCGCTTCAACTTCGCCCTACAACAAAAAAATCCGAGTCGACCGACCCGGTTAGCACCGTTGCGACATTGCATCTGCGATTCGACCCCATACACGACGAACAACCTCCCAAGCTGGGGACACTGTGGAGCAAGCTCAAAGTGTCAACGTTCTACACCACGAACCCGTGGACCGATTTTCCCGCACGAACCCCCGCTCTGACCTGGTCCACCGACAGCGGAGTATACACCGAAACGGTGCCACTGGCATCTCGATGCATTGCCTCCGCCCAGTGGGAGAAACACACCGCGGGAGATGATTTCGCCCGGCGCGACTCGATGCAATCGATGTCCTCCGCGGAATCCATAACCGGCCCATCGGCCTCGTATTCAGGGAAGACCTACTACACGGCCTCGCTCCTCGTCCCCATCACGCTCCCTAAAGAAAAGGCCTTCGTGCCCACCTTCCACTGCTGTCTCGTCTCTCGCGTCTACGCCCTCGAACTCTGCATCTCCTACCACACGCCCCACGCGAACATCCTGGCGCCAACCTGTTCTCTGAAGATCCCTATTCAGATCACCAGCGAACGCAACGCAGATGCCCGTACGAACCAACTCGCGGACAACCCAATGATCACGCATCCTACGGACGTTGACGACGAGTTCTTCCGTCCGCGGAGCATCGCTCCCCCGGATCCGGAGTACCTCGGCCGGGCCGCGCTGCGGGGTGTGAACAGGAACCTGAGCGATCGCCCAAGTTCTGTGCTCTCCTCGCCATCAACGATGTCGTTATCTGATATGGCGGAAGCGTACCCCCTGGAACCGCTGGAACCGCCAGAGTACTCGGACCTGGCGCCGCTCTCCGGTCGACCCCGAGATGGTGAGTCTTCGTGCCCTGCGCCACCATCAACCATTGTCACCGCTACCACCGCCCTCATCATCACCCACTGAGCGATGCGTGAGAGCCGCGTGTTGACAGGAGATTGTTTGCCAAGGTCGCCGCCAATTCGATCTTGAGGAGAAGAGCGGGTGCTTCTGCCTGTTCCTGCCGCGTATCTAATTAATCTATCCATCTATCTATCGGCGTTATCATATGATCGCCGTCCTTACGTGGTGGTCACACGACTTATGTCATGTCCCTTCCCTTGCGCATGAGATTTGGGTCGCATTTAGGTTCTGCGATTGATTGAGGGATTAAAAAAAAGGCATTCTCTCGGTTGTTGAGGTTTCGGGTTTTATCTCTCTTTCTGGCTCCGGGATTGAATTGGATCGGGAAGTTTCGAAAAAAAAAAAGGATGGAAGGGGAAAAAAAATACCCACGGGGAAAGCGGGACGATTTTATTTATACCCTTTTCCAGATGTTGATATTCATTCTGCTTTCCTTTTACTAATTTTTTGATGGCTGTATCTATTCATGATGGAGATGATACCACGTTATGTATAGAGAGAGAAGCGTTTGTTTATTTGTCTGAACGTAACTTGACTGCCTTGTGCTTTGGGGTTTTCAAGTCTATATATTCGCTACCGCACATCTTCCGAGGTCTATTTAACCTACAGTACAGTGTGCACTAATATAATAAGATATTGTTTATTTAAAGTAATAAATAGAATGGAAGCATTATTGTCATGATACAGTACGTACCCAGGTGAGCTGACAATCCGCGATGCACTTGATCCAGATTTGCTGTCTGAGAAATAGAGATAGCTACCTACCCTCTGATAGGTCTCGGCTAGACAAAAACAAACATATTATTATCAGTATAGAGTTCACTCTCACAGAAAAAAAAAAAGAAAACAATAGCTTTTCTTTCCATATGAAAATACGATAAGCCGTAAAAGAAGAAGAAGGCGCTCACATCCCGACCCAGAACTCTTTCTTATCCGCGTTGTTCGCCATCCCAACAGCGAGCTCCTCATCGGTATCCATCGGCTTCAGCGGACTTATCTGTCTCCCGTTTGCCCAGTAGGGCACCTTCCCGAACTCGACCTGAAGGCTGCCGGATCGATACGCCGCCATTATTGCGTCGATGTTCTTATTCCGAGGCGCATCGTCGGGGTTGTGCGCGCGGATGAACTTCAGCTCACTGAGTCGAATATAAACTTCCTTTGTGAGACCGTGAGGTCCTCCTTGGTCGATTGGACTGATGCAGTCAACCGTCATCAATTCGTCAACAGAAGGTCAGCAGCTCGATCATGGGAGAGCTGAGCTGAGGTTGGAGACGGACCGGATTTCAGCCCTTCTGGCAAGCAGCCGCTCCAGCATCCGCCGGTGAGCAGGCACGAGGGAGGGAGGTAACCTGCCGCTGTCTAGCTTCCTCCTCAGGGCGGCGATGTAGCCGTCTAGATCGCTGTTTGCAACAGTCAATTCTTGAATGGTTATTCCAGTTAGCTCAACTCCCATCCTATCTCATCCTAGTTGCCGATCCTCTCTCTCTCTCTCTCTCTCTCTCTCGAGTAGAATTTGGTACAGTTAGTTAGGTGGTTGGTTGAAAATTTACGCTGGAAACGGCTCCTGCTCGACGGTCCGAGGGATGTCTGCCTGATTGATGAGGGCCGCCATTCTTCTTCTTCTTCTTCTTCTTCTTCTTCTTCCTGCTAGCTGGCGGAGAGAGGTAAAGATCTCAGCATGTAAGAAGAAGAACCGTAGCGGGTCGGAGGTGACAACACTGTTAATTAATCTACAGTGTCACGGGGTCCCTCCCGACGATGGTGATGAACTGAATTCAGCCCCGGGAAGTGGACCTACGGGAACCACGGGCCCTTTCCTCGGGAAGAAAAAAAAGAAAAAAAGGGCTTGCTTTGCTAATATCAAATAATAAATAACCTTTGGCTGGTGTTATTGTATGGAGTACGTAGTGGTACAGTACTAACCGTACAGTACATGTGCGATTTGTCTATCTGAACGGAACTGAACCGATGATGACTCCTGTGGCCCATGCAAGCGTCAGCGTCATTATGATATGATATGATAATCTGGTTATCGATCCATCTTATCTACCTAGGCAGATACCTGCAGGAACGTAGCACATCATATAACAATTCCTGCAGCCTTTTTCAGTACAGAAAAAAAAAAGGCCAAGCAAAGCAGGTAACTTTGATTAGTAGAAACCTGAATGAATACATAAGTATACACCTAGATAGAAAAAAAAAGCGCCAAGGACATAGTATAAATACCTCATAATGTATATATAGACACACTTCGGAATGCCAACAGCCCCGTCTGTCCATCCAAAATGCAGCCAAGGTGCAAGTACACAATCAAATGCAACCGAAATTTATCTCTCCTATATACATACATAGAATGAGATTCCCGGGTATAGCTCTAGCTCCTCGCTAAATCGCACATCATTTTTGCAAAGTCTCATGACAGATGGTAGAAAAAGAAAACAGAGATATGCAAGGTCATTTCATAAGCAATCATCATGCAGGCACGTGGTTGGTTGGTTGGATGCTGGATGCGGCGTGGTGCGTGGAGATGGCTGCATAAGTTGGTGCCCCAGAACGGAATAGTCGTGAGACACTGCGGGGCCGCGATCTCGGCGGCGCGCAACACCTTATCCTTATCGCAACCGTTGCAGATGGCGCCAGACTCGACAGACGGCCATCTAATGCAGCATTTTACCTCTTCAAGCCGTTCAACTGGCCGTTCCCGTTCAGCTGGCTGTTCAGCACGCGCGGCCAGCGGGACATGATCTCCACGTCGTCCAGGGCGCCCTTGCCCTGGTTCCTGACGTACAGCGTGCTGGGGTCGACGCGGGGCTCGTAGTCCCAGACGGTCAGCTTGCCCTTGATCAGCGCCGAGTACACCAGGCGGCGCCGGCGCTGCGAGTGCAGCACGTCCTGGTGGATACGCTCCAGGTCCCAGCGCGCGTGGACCTCCTCGACGAAGTGCGCCAGCAGCGCGGCCGGGTCCGCCGTGTCGGGCAGGCTGACCGCCGACGGCGACGGGCTAGGGGTACGCGGGGGAGTCTGGGTCTTGGGGAAGAAGGAGTTGGGCGAGGTCTGGGGCGCGGGAGCAGTGCCGGGAGTGGCACCGGGGGTGGGAAGGGAATTGGCGGGATTCAATTGACCGGGCAAGCCATTCTTGGTGGCCGACGGACGGGGCGGAACGGGAAGTCCGGCCACCAGGTTGTTCAACTCCAACGGGTCCGTCTCGAGGTCAAAGAGCATGGGAGGGTCGAGCAGGGAATATACGAACTTCCAGCGGCCGCGGCGGATCATTACTACAGGGGACTGGGTGCCCTCCGCCATGTACTCGCCCAGCACGGTATCCGTCTTTACTCCCTCCTCGCCCGTGAGGTAGGGCATCAGCGACACGCCATCCAGGGGCAGCCCCGGGATCACCTTGGCGCCGACCATCGACACGAACGTGGGCAGGATATCCATGGTCGAGACGTTCACCTTGACGCGCTTGGGGGCGAAGCGGCCCGGGGCGTGCACGATCATGGGCACGCGCGCCGAGTTCTCGTACCACACCATCTTGTACCAGAGGCCGCGCTCGCCGAGCATGTCTCCATGGTCGCCGGTGAAGACGACGATGGTGTTCTCGCTCAGGCCGCACTCGTCCAGCACGCACAGCAGCTTGCCCACGTTGGAGTCGACGTAGGTGCAGGCGGCGTAGTAGGCGCGTCGGGCGGCCTTGATGCGCTCCTCGGGGATCTCCTTGCCCCAGAGGTCGATGCACTTGAGCACGCGCTGCGAGTGGGGGTCCTGCTGGTCCTGGGGGATGGCGGGGACCTTGGGCAGCGGGATGTCGACGCCCTCGTACAGGTCCCAGAACTCCTTGGTCATGGCGTAGGGGTCGTGGGGGTGGGTCATGGACACGGTCAGGCAGAAGGGCTGGTCGGTGCGGTGGCGGACGTGGTCGTAGAGGTACTGGGTGGACTTGTAGATGACCTCCTCGTCGAAGTCGAGCTGGTTGGTGCGGACGACGGGGCCGGCGTCCATGACGGACGACATGTTGTGGTACCAGTCCGGGCGGATGTCCTGCCAATTGGCCTTGGATCAGTTTTTTTTTTGTCCGTGGCTTTCGCGTGGGATTGAGACAGACATACCGGCTCGTCCCAGTTGACGGTCCAGCCATAGTCGCCCGGGTAGATGTCGCTGGTCAGGCGCTGCTCGTAGCCGTGCAGCTGGTCGGGCCCGCAGAAGTGCATCTTGCCGGCGAGCGCGGTGTGGTAGCCCTCGCGGCGCAGATAGTGGGCGTAGGTGGGGATGTCGGCGGGCAGGTCGCTGGCGTTGTCGTAGGCGCCGATCTTGGAGGGCAGCTGGCCGGTGACCATGACGAAGCGCGAGGGGGCGCACAGCGGCGAGTTGCAGTAGGCATTTTCGAAGACGACGCCCTCGCGGGCCAGGCGGTCGAGGTTGGGGGTCTTGATGGGGGAGTCCTTGTCGTAGAAGGACAGCAGCGGGGCGGCCATCTGGTCCGCCATGATGTAGAGGATGTTGGGCTTTTTGGCGGCCATGGCTGCTGTCGTCGCCTGGAGAGAAGTATAGCAGTGGAGGAGGGCTATCGAAACTATGTCCAAGAAGAGGAGGATGGAGAGACGGAGGACACGGGCAGACGACGCACAAAAAGGCGACCCGGCGCCTTTTGTACGGCGCAACAGTGGAGGCTCGATCGCGATGGATGGACTCGACCCGAGGCCCGGGCTCATCCTGACGTACGGGAGCGCGCCGATGGTGTGATCGCGGGGGCGCAAGGCGTGCGCAGCGCGATCGCCACGGGAGATCTGGTCTTCTTTTCCCCTTCCTCCTGTTTCTTTTTCTGTCTCCTTCTCTCTCTCTCTCTTTTCCTTCTTTGTTCTGTTATTTTCCCCCTTTTCTTCCCCCTCGTATACTCTTAGCAGGCCATGACTGCCAACACCCCGCCGCGGGATCGGCCTTCCCGGACGAGCAGGACGGTCCACGGCCCCACGTGTCCACGCCTTTTTCTTTCCCGGCTGGGTAATTTCCCCACTGCCATCTCGTTTCCCCTCTGGCCAGGCCCGCCGAAGAGGTCTTTTCTGGAGGTCTTTTTTTTTCTTCTCCAGGTCCTGTGACCACCCCGGATTCTCCCATTTCTAAGCACTGTCTAACCACAAAGGCAGTAAAGTCTGGAAGTGTCATCTCTCTGTAGACCAGCACGCCGCGATATACTTTGTGTGCAACTGATGTATGAGAGAATTCCACATATACAGGCTCACATACGTCCCCTGACGGAACACGCGTCAGCTGAGTGGCCGTCTGCGATGCTGTGTGCAGATCTCCTCTGTATATTGGCCAGTGATCGTCCTGCCTCTTCACCGTGTTTCCCTCTGTGATCTCTGTAACAGCCTCAACCTAGTGTTCTCTGGATACTTTTATTCGTACTCCATTATTTAGATAGATAGCTTGCTTTGCCTGAATTCATCAAAGCAATACCATCCAATGTCCTGTAGAAAATACCTAGAGAACATCCTCTGCCCGACTTGGCACATAAACCATGTTAGATATGTCACTGTGGATACGAGTATACCTGGGTCACACACTGGATCCCCCTCAATTTCCATACATCTGTACAGTACAGTCGTAGTATGTACATAGATACAGTACATTCTCATCACCTCAGGAAGCCTCCGTCGCACGTCAGTTTCCTCCAATGCCTGCCTTGGTAACAGACAAAAACATTGCGCGTCCTTTTTTCCAGCTGAATCCCAGACGGTGTCTGTTTGGGATCTGCCACATCACATCTACCTATCCTTGCGAGATCACATTGTGATTTGATGTCATTGTCATTACCACCAATGATGCTGCTGCAAGAGGTGCGGTGATGCCTGGCCTTTTTTGGTCTCAGCCGGACTGGTCATCGGGTACGGACTACAGTACCAGATGTCTGTCTGTCCTTTTGTGATCATCAGTCTCCAGAAGAGATGCAAGGGCATTTGGATCTGGTTCTCAATTATCAATTGGCAATTACTGGCGACTCAAGGTACCGGATAGATACTTAGGTACCGAGGTACAACTTGATGTCTACTCCAACAGTCCCTCGACAATTGTGACTGCGACGTCGAATCATAAGAATTATTCTGACCCTCTACACCATAATATCCACATGAACGTGGGATCCAGACTGAGATTTCGGTTCGGATACAACCCTAGTTCTTATACGTGGAGTACCTCGGTCAACATTCATCATCCTTCTCTGACCGTATATCTGCTTACCGTATCGACTTATCTCGGTTTATCATATTTTCTACTCACTCGTACTTAGTACCGATGGCGTACGGTACGCTTGAATGGACAGACGGATGGGTCACTGCTGTACTGCTCGTGCTGATGTGGACAAAAAAGGGCAAGCAGTGAACTCTGTGGAGAAAAAGGAACAGCAGGAGCAGGATCATCATGCTTGCAGAACCAGCACTGCGCACGCTGTGCTCCCGAGTCCCTGGTGCAGGTCAAATTAATAGATCTATATATATACTCCATATACTTTCTGATCTATGGATCAGAGAGCCAGACTAACGGACTCCACGGGTCCATTCCCCGTTCAACAAGGTGTATCCACGGTACCCGGGTAGGTTGTCTACCGAGTACAGTCAGCACCTACCTAGTAGTTAGTACTGCACCTACGGACCCTACCTAGGTATCTAACCTACTGCTCTCTACCTTCCCCCACTTGATCACCGACGATATACTGTATACATACTCGGTTATCCAGACCAGACCACAGCAAAACCAGCATGAAAGAAAGAAAAGAAAAGAAAAGAAAAGAAGAAAACAATCACATCCTTCACTCCGCTTCAGGATATTTCCAGTACCAACCAACGATAGTACCAAAGTCAAGAATAACATAATATAATACAATGTATATAACACCGCTCGCATTTAACCCCCAAACCTATAGCTATACTATATTATGATTATGATTATTATTATTATTATTACTCTTACTGCTAAAGTCTGATTGATGGTGGCTGACTCTCACTCACTCCTCGGTTCTCCAGACCCAAACAAACCTCTCAACTAGCCAGCCAGGCTGTCTGGATCCAGCTTGCTTGCTTGCTTCTTCATCATCAAAGTTCCAATCAATCAAACAAGAAAGACGATTCGATTCGATTTGATTCCCATCCAAGAAAGTAGACGAAACGACAATCACTGACTGCCAAGACAGAATTCCAAATACCAATCCCAATACCGATTTAATAATAACTAAAACATAAATAATGCCAATGTTAATCCCAACCGTTAAATTTAATATTAAAACCCACAGGGGCCATAGCAGTCTAGACCAGCAAGGGCTAATAATAATAATAATAATAATTAGAGTCCTCGAAACACGACTAGAACTAGAACTAGAACCCGGGGGCTACTACGTGGACAGCAGCTAATTGGAGTAACTCGTGGAGCAAGAGCCGACCTTGGAAGTGAGATTTCCCGAATCATTTATTCTCGATAGAATAGGATAATATGCTCCGTGGTATAAGGTCGGACAGGACGGGATAGGCTAGGATAAGATGGGATCCGCAAAACATGGGATGGAAACTCACGAAATGAAAAGGCTGAGAGGGTGAGAGCCAGCGCAGACTTAGTGGCGGGTGGTATAATACCGGACCGGTAAAAAAAAGGAAGAAAGGAAAAAGAAGAACGAACGGAGAAGGCCCTCCAATATAACCTCACAGGATCGGCCGGATACAGGCGTCCACGGTCGGGTTGATCGAGGCCGTGGGCGAGAGATCCCCGCACAGGGCACAGTATGTACGTAATGTACGGAGTACATATGTACATACAGTACATCAGGGCAGATTCCAGTGGTGACTAAAGCAAACTTAGAAAAAGAGATCAGGAAAATCAAACATATTCGATATATAGAATAACAGAAACCAGGCTACAATATATAATATAGACCGCTTCAAGCTACAACGCCGCCGAATGCATCTCCACTGAATACAAGAATTACGCAATAGTCCCGGACAGTCATTAAAAAGATCCGCTTCATTCTTACTCTCCCGTGATGGGCGTACGTTTAATACTCCGTTATGTAGAAAACGTCGTCGCTGATGGCGTGTATGTATTGCAGGTGTCAATCAACTTTGATGGCGCTGGAGTACGCGTTAGCAGTGTAATAAAACCTATTTAACTTCAGATTATGCTCACCTGTAGATCCGCCGGACAAACGCGTAGGCAGTCAGGAATCCAACCGTCCCAGTCAACAGACCATACACGACGCAGGCGAGGAAGCTGTAGCTGAAGAAGAGCAGACTCGAGACAAATCCCGACACGTGGAGCTTGAAGAAGTAGAACCAGATGCAGTAACCAAAAATCCAGAATGCGCTGCTGCCGCCGGTGAAAAAGCTCTGCCACCACCAGTGGTAGTTCTACACAAGAGATGTAATTAGTAAAAACGACTACTGGCAGTGGTGTGGATGTGCTCACCTCTGCGCAGAGCTGACTGTACGTCGTGATGATGGTCACCTCGCTGACGGTGACGATCAGGATCGTACAGACGACGCTCAGGAACCCGAAAACGTAATAGTAGCTGCTCTTGTCCTGCCACAGGTTCTTGAACACGAACAAGAGTTCGATGAATAACACCGCAAAGGGGATCAGACCCGTCAACAGCGTACCGTGGAAGCTGCGTAGGTACCACGGCTGGGGCGGAAGCTGGCGGGGGATCGAGTTCGTCTTGGTCGGGTGCTCCCACGGCGCAGCACGCACGTAGCCGAACCAGCTGCCGACGTATACCAGCGGGACTTGGATCAACAGCCAGAGGGCGACCAGCCCGACCAGCGTGCCAAATGGGATCGCGGTGCTGGACGCCTGGGCCCAGACAAACAGATTCAGGATGAACACCAGGCAGAACGTCAACCCGGGGAACAGGACGGCAGTCTGCACGGGTTAGCAGCTACAACATCGAAACAAGGCTGGATACCTACAATCACAGTGTTCTTCCGCCAGTTCGTCCCTCCAAAGGTCTTGTACAGCCTGCCGGAGAAGTACCCGGAGAACAGGCCGGCAAATACAAACAGTCCCATGCCAACGCTGACGAAGCCACCACGCCAACTCGGGTTGAGAATGCCCAAGCAGCTGAGAATCAAAAGAGCGGCAGCCACAAACAGCAGCTGCATGCCCGAACCGACGAGCGGCGCAAGGAGACCGCTGTACGCAGGCACACGGAACACATCACCGTGAAGGAGTTTCCATCCTGTGATCTCCTCCACTGATTCATCGTCGGAGGACAGATCTCCATCCCGCTCGACATCACTGGACTGGTCCAAGAGGCCTCCGGACGTCTTTTCGATGGACTTCTTGGGCGACTTGGACTTCCTCGTCCGGATCTTGATCTTGCCGTCTTCCATGACACCGTCCCCGCGACCCTTCAGGTCTCCCTGCACCGTTCTTCCCCAGATGACGAGCACAGTCACGCCCAGAACGCCGGAGATGATCAAGGAGTTGACGATCGCGAGCCAGTGGGTCATCGAGCCCTCAGATTGGTTGTTGAAATAGAGATCCCACCGGTTCGACCACTCAATCTTGTCGTCCTCTCGGAAGTAAACCGAGTACGTGTACGGGATCTTGAGCGTCGCGCCATCATCCACTTCATCGTCCTCCTCAGGGAGGTACGACGACTCCGGGTACTTCTCCGCAAGCCTCGAGGTGTTCGGCGCGATATACAACTCCAGCGGCTCGTGGTCGCCAAACACCTCCTTCGGGCAACCGCTTTCTTCACGATTGTCGGCGCTGATGCTTTTCGGATACACTTCGAAGCCGACAATGACTTTGCCTCCTTGCTCGCCAGCTTTGCCCGGAGCCTTGCGCCAGCGGATCACGAGGGTAAAGTGGTTGTAGATGAGGTACCGGGGCTTGCGGCTGGACGGAGAGAAGTCCAGGGTGCCCAGTTTGAAGCCTGCCGCGTAGTACTTGCGGCTGCGGTCGACGGTGACGAAGCTCGTCGCTCCGGGTAAATTGTCCACGATCCATTCAGCGACATATGCATCCTTGATCAATTCGCGACCCCGTTTGACGCCCTTCCGGTCGACCTCCCGCGTACAGAGGGCCTGGCACTCGACGTCCTTTCCCATGACAAGCTCAAAATCCGACGTCATGATACGGTCGCCCCGCAGCACCTCGCCCAAGTTAAGGGAGATGCTCTGACCGGAGCCAAAAGGCGATCCGCCATGTTTTTTGCCCGTTGGGGGACAGACGAAAGGGAGGTCAAAGTAGGCATACTGCAGCTGGGTGTGGTCGGAGAAGATCTTGTTCACGAGCAGAGGGATGGGTTCGTCATCCCGATAGCTTTTTATCGAGTAGCCTGGAGGCGGGGAGGGATGGGATCAGCTCGAAGTCCACAGAGGGCGGCATCTACATGCACGTGTGAATTGCCTACCTGGTATGTAGAACGCTCGACAGCAGCACGCGAAGAGTAGCCATAGTATCAACGACCACGTCGGCATGCGAACACCCGACGCCATCTTCGAACGAAAGGGGGGGGAACTCAGCCCACACTGGCCACCGGCGAGGAGACGGCTATCGGCTAGACATAGACAGCGAACGCGACTTTTCTTGCGCGGGGCGCAGAAGCAGACAGGAGACAAAGAATCGAGGCCCCGAAGCCCCCTCTCGGTCTTCGATCCCTCTTGCCTGCTCCTCTCAGATCCAAGGATACACAAAAGACTGAGCAACGGGCGCGGCTGTGCGGCGATCGTTGAGGGGAGACGATCCGGACCAGGGAGTGGATCTTGTCAGCAGACAGCTGTATGCTAGTGTAGGGGCCGGGGCGGATCGGGCGTGGTTCGTGCTGGAGCAGGGGATGGGGCGCGCAGGTCAGGGTCGTAACGAGCGGAATAGGCACCGAAGTGCCTGGCAGCGAACGATCGAGGTCCGTCGCAGGCTGGGAGCGAGGGCTGGTGGTTTGTCTGTCTAGAGAGCGGGCGAGACAACAGTAAAACCAGAGGAAAGGAGAGGATCGGGGCCTGAGACGCCCCGTCCCACGCCCGTTTCTAATCTGGGTGCGAGCCGCCCGGTTGGGTTTAGCCTCGTCCCGGTCCAGCCCGGCCTATCGAGTATCTACGAGGTAGGTATACAGTCAAGGAACAGAGTAGATGCTCCGTTTATTATAGGTCCCTACATGGTCCTGGCCTCGTTTATCCGTGCAGCTTGCTTGGGGGTCCTACGGTGGCTGCACCAGCAGTACATGGATCTCTACGAATCTCTACGTTCTCCCTTTATACAACGATGACGAGATCAAACACGCCAACAGGGGTCCCCTCACGGACTTGGCGTCAGTAACATTATGAAGCCTGAATCCACACTTAGCAATCGACACACGGAGCGCGGAAGCATTCAATATTAAGCAGAGTCTTTTAGTTTGGCCACGGGATTTACATATCCACTCGTATGCCGTGGAAGGGTCATAGAGGAAGGGTACAGGAGAAGATATCTCGCCAAGAGAACGCGCAAAGAAAAGCCAAAGAAAAAAAAAAAGAACACAGACCAAAACGGATCCATCGTGTTCGCAAAGCAGGCAAACCCGTAAGACGCACCGTACAAGCTAGCCACAGCAGGGAAAAAGAACGTGCTAGCGCCCGGTCCAACACATCGCCAGATGAACCTTTCACGACGGGTGGCTTAGCAGGTACTCGACGGCCCCTTGCACGCTGCCGCCCGCTCTCCGCAGAGCCTCAATGTTCCTCTCGAACTCGTAGAACCCCATATCGTTCAACTGCCGCAGCTGTTCCGCATATCTCTCCTCTGGCGGCCGGTTGTCCTGTTGGGGCGCTCCAAAGCCGCCTCCAAACAGCGCCGCGAAGGGATTGCTGGAGGCCCCGCCCTGCTGACCACTCAGCGCCTGCAGCATCTGGGAAAGCAACGCTGGATCTCGAAGGAAGGGGTTGTGCTGAGGGTCAAAGGGGTTGAAGGCGGCCTGGGCACCCTGCTGCTGCGCTCCGGTGGTCGCATTGCCCGCGCCAGGCTGAGCAGGCGGTACCCCGAAGAGAGCGGGGTTGAACAGGATGGCAAATGGATTTGGCTGGTTCTGCGCACCCCCAGCTGCTGCACCGCCCGCAGCTCCTTGCCCTGCCGCAGTCTGGCCACTGCCCGGGGCCGCGGAGGTTGAAGGAGGATTGGCACCGAACAGAGCTGCGAACGGGTTGCCGGCGAGAAACGGGTTGACCGGCTGCTGAGTGGCATTTGCGCCCTGATTCGCCTGCTGTTGCTCATTCCTGTTCTCCTCTGGGGTGGTATTCGTCACGCCTGGAGCTGGGAAAGCGGTGTTGCCTGCTCCTTGGCCGAATGCACCCAGCCCACCCATGGCTCGTTGCATCTGCGCCATCTGGCGAATTGTACTGGGGTCGGTGAGCAATCGCCGGAATTCCGGGCTCTGCATCATCTGTCGCACTCCGGGGCCCATCTCGCGGAGTATGGGATTTTGTTGGATCATCATGTCAATGATTGCTGGATTCTGTAGGGCTTCGTTCATGGTCGCCTGAAATTGGGGATTCTCCAGCATGCTCAGCATGGTTTCCGGGTCGGGAGGAGGTCCCATCTGAATTCTAGTGAGCAATCATCCAATTACCCATTAGATCTGCGTGAAGACTTGGATGGACTTACACCCCCGTCTGGACCAAATAGACCGGCACCTGGAAGCTGCGCAAACCCGGCATATCTCGCCCCCGTCAAGCCGGCCAGCGGGTTGTTGCCGGTTCCAGCGGCGAAGTTGGTCGGGACACCAGGTATCCCCTGGCCAGCAGCAGCACCAGGCGTCGCAGACGTGCTCTGCGCAGCTGGGGTCTGTCGCTGATTGCTGGCAGCGCTCTTCACCAGATGGACGGTGTGGCCGTCCTTGATCTTGTAGGTTGCGAGGGTCTCATTGTCCTTCAGTACCCGCCCCGAGTAGATCAGGCGCTGCCGGTCTGCTGGCGTATCCGCATACTCTGCGCCAGCAAGCTTGTTCTTGAGCTCGGAGACCGTTGTGGAGGCGGGGAGGGTCAGGGTGAACTTGGCATCGTTGGACGCCTTGATGGTGAAGGTGATAGGCGTGTCCTCTGTGGCGGTGTCATCAGCCATGATATGCGGGCGGGAGGGAGGAAAGGAGGGGCAGGAAGAGGAGAGAAGAGACGATATGCGAACGACGATGTCGTCCTGGACAGGGAGGATCAGCGATACACAGGAGAGGAGACGAGGGGGACGATGCGGATGGGAGCGCCAGGGAGCAGACGAGGGACTGAGACTCACTTGTTGCGACGCTGCGGCGGCGTGAGGAAGGAAGCCGGCAGAAACGCATCGTCCGCCTGCCGTGCGGGCGGCGAGACCTGCCGGGAGCGGCCAGGCGGTAAAGCAGCGCCGACTAGCGCCGCGTCTTCTCTGCCAAATTTTGCGCTCCACGCCTCTCGCACTCTCTCCTCCCACCACCACCCTTCACCTCTGGGGACGACCGCTGCAGAGGGCCCATTCCACGCATCTGGGCCCTGCAGCAATGGGATTGACTGTTCTGTAACGCCAGCTGGACTGCATCCGCGTCGCAGAGTGTCTGGCCTGCGCGGCCAGAGAGCTTGCTGCCCACCATGGCGACCACCTCGAACATGTTCATGTACTCCCTCACCATCCAGCCTCCCACTGCCATCACCCAAGCGATTCTCGGGCAGTTTGCTGGAACAAAGGAGCAGCAGATTGTCACTGCTTCGGGCTCCAAGCTCACCATCCACCGTCCTGACCCGACTCAGGGCAAGATCAGCCCCATCTTCTCCCAGGATGTCTTCGGTATCATCCGCACCCTGGCCGCCTTCAGGCTGGCAGGAAGCAGCAAAGGTATGCTCTGACCTCCTCCCGAATTACAAGACCACCTTAGTGATTCTTGAAGCACCCGGGGCAGCGCGATCTCGATCTGGCGAACCGGCTCTTTGGCCGGGACTCGCCCCGGTCGGCGAACGTTGACGGTGGCCGTTGGTTTTCCTTGAGCTGTGCTGAACGTGCATCCAGATTACATTATCATCGGATCGGATTCAGGCCGCATCACCATCATCGAGTATGTGCCTTCGCAGAACCGGTTCAACCGCATCCACCTCGAGACGTTTGGCAAGTCTGGCATCCGGCGCGTCATCCCGGGCCAGTACTTGGCCGTCGACCCCAAGGGCAGAGCGTGCCTGATCGCTTCGGTCGAGAAGAACAAGCTTGTGTACGTTCTGAATCGGAACGCACAGGCCGAGTTGACCATCTCTTCCCCCCTCGAGGCCCACAAACCGGGGGCTCTCGTCTTTTCCCTGGCCGCCCTTGACGTGGGGTATGAGAACCCGATTTTTGCGGCCCTCGAGGTTGACTATTCCGAGTGCGATCAGGACCCAACTGGGAAGGCATACGAAGAGGCTGAGAAACATCTCGTCTACTACGAGCTCGACCTAGGTCTGAACCACGTCGTCCGCAAATGGTCCGACCCCGTGGATCGTACTGCGACGCTGTTGTTCCAGGTTCCGGGAGGCGCAGATGGTCCCAGTGGCGTCTTGGTTTGCGCGGAGGGTAATATCACCTATCGTCACTTGAACCAGGATGCGTTCAGGGTGCCGATTCCCCGTCGCAGCGGTCCGACAGAGAATCCGGAGCGAAAACGCTATATCACTGCTGGCGTGATGCACAAAATGCGAGGCGCGTTCTTCTTCCTCCTGCAGACAGAGGATGGCGACCTCTTCAAGGTCACCATCGATATGGTGGAGAATGAGAACGGACAGTTGACGGGTGAGGTGAAGAGATTGAAGATCAAGTACTTTGACACCGTCCCCGTCGCGACCAGTCTCCTCATCTTGAAGAGCGGGTTCCTCTTCGTGGCCAGCGAGACTGGAAACCATCATTTCTACCAGTTCGAAAAGCTGGGTGACGACGATGATGAGACAGAGTTCACCAGCGATTCGTTCTCCGCCGATCCCTCAGAGCCTCTCCCACCTGTCTATTTCCGGCCAAGGGGGAATGAGAACGTGAATCTTGTCGAGAGCATCAACTCGCTAAACCCTCTGATGGATTGCAAGATTGCAAATCTCACAGAGGAAGATGCCCCGCAGATCTACACCATCTGCGGAACCGGCGCGCGAAGCAGCTTTAGGACTCTGAAACACGGCTTGGAGGTGTCTGAGATCGTCGAGTCTGAGCTTCCCAGCGTGCCGTCCGCGGTCTGGACAACGAAGCTGAGGCGAGATGATCAATACGATGCCTACATCATTCTTTCCTTCTCCAACGGGACTTTGGTCCTCAGCATCGGTGAGACTGTCGAAGAAGTTACAGACACCGGGTTCCTTTCGACCGCCCCCACTCTGGCAGTGCAACAGCTGGGAGAGGATTCTCTGATCCAAGTTCACCCGAGGGGCATTCGGCATATTCTTGCTGACCGTCGGGTGAACGAGTGGCCTGCGCCTCAGCATAGGACGATCGTCGCCGCTGCAACCAACGAGCGCCAGGTCGCCGTCGCTCTGAGCTCGGGAGAGATTGTCTACTTCGAAATGGACGTGGATGGCTCTCTCGCCGAATATGAGGAGAAACGACAGATGTCGGGCACCGTCACCTGCCTCAGCCTTGGTGAGGTCCCAGAAGGTCGCGTGAGGAGTTCCTTCCTGGCTGTCGGCTGTGACGATTCCACTGTTCGCATCCTCAGCCTCGATCCAGAGTCGACCCTCGAGAGTAAATCTGTCCAGGCACTCACGTCCGCCCCCTCCGCTCTTAATATCATGTCCATGGCAGATTCGACCTCAGGGGGCTCGACTTTGTACCTTCATATCGGACTCTATTCCGGTGTCTACCTTCGGACCGTTCTTGATGAAGTTACCGGCGAGCTCTCCGACACCAGAACGCGTTTCCTGGGAGTCAAGCCTGTCAAACTGTTCCGCGTTACTGTCAAGGGCCAGACTGCAGTCCTTGCTCTCAGCTCGCGCCCCTGGCTCGGATACTCAGATGTTCAGACGAAAGGTTTCATGCTCACGCCACTGGACTATGTGCCACTCGAATGGGGCTGGAACTTCTCGAGTGAGCAGTGTGTGGAGGGTATGGTCGGTATCCAGGCTCAGAATCTTCGGTACGTGGTTATAATCCCCTTCTTTCTCTTATCCCTTCCTCGATCATATGATGACAATTTTGTACTCCGAACCAATATGTGGAGACAAAAAATAAATATTCCAATTGTTCCTACTGAGATCGAATTAACCTTACACCCGTTCTTCGCACACACACACACACACACACACACGCACGGCCAGGAATTCTGCTGACAAATGCCAGGATCTTCTCCATCGAAAAACTGGATAACAACATGCTTCAAGAGTCTATTCCCCTCGCATACACTCCGCGTCGCTTCATCAAGCATCCTGAACAACCACTTTTCTACGTCATCGAGGCGGATAACAACATTCTCTCCCCTGCTACCCAGGCTAAATTACTGGAGGAGTCCAAGATGCAAAACGGCGATGCCGTGATCCCTCCACCGGAAGAGTTCGGATATCCTCGTGGCACTGGCCACTGGGCTTCATGCATCCAAGTCGTGGACCCAGTCACGGCAAAGGCAGTGGTGTCGCGCATCGAGCTGGAAGACAACGAAGCGGCTGTCAGCATCGCTGCAGTTTCCTTCGCCAGCCAGGATGACGAGACCTTCTTGATTGTGGGGACTGGAAAAGACATGGTTGTCAGCCCGCGATCATGCTCTGCTGGATTCATCCATGTCTATCGATTCCAGGAAGACGGCAAGGAGCTGGAGTTTATTCACAAAACGAAGGTTGAGGAACCGCCTCTGGCTCTCCTCGGCTTCCAGGGCCGTCTGCTTGCGGGCATAGGCCCGTATCTCCGGATCTACGATCTGGGAATGAAGCAGATGCTCCGAAAGTGTGAGGTGCAGGCCGTCCCAAGGCTGATTGTCGGCCTGCAGACCCAGGGCAGCCGGATTGTCGTCAGTGACGTCCAGGAAAGCGTCACGTATGTGGTCTACAAGTACCAGGAAAACCGTCTCATACCATTCGTGGATGATATCATTGCTCGCTGGACGACCACCACGACCATGGTGGACTACGAGACGGTTGCTGGCGGCGACAAATTCGGCAACCTCTGGCTCCTGCGCTGTCCGGCCAAGGTGTCGGAGGAGTCGGATGAGGACGGATCGGGGGCGCACCTCCTCCACGAGCGTCCGTACCTCAACGGCACCCCCAACCGGTTGGACCTGATGATCCACTTCTATTCCCAGGACATCCCGACCAGCCTGCAGAAGGCGCAGCTGGTGCCGGGTGGCCGGGACATCCTGGTGTGGACCGGGTTCCAGGGGACGATCGGCATGCTCATCCCGTTTGTCAGCCGGGAGGACGTGGATTTCTTCCAGAGCCTGGAGATGCAGCTGGCGGCCCAGAACCCGCCGCTGGCGGGACGAGACCATCTGATCTACCGGAGCTACTACGTTCCCGTCAAGGGTGTCATCGACGGCGATCTGTGCGAGACGTACTTTTTGCTGCCTAATGACAAGAAGGCGATGATTGCAAGCGAGCTGGACCGGTCGGTCCGGGAGATCGAGCGAAAGATAGCGGTAAGAGCCTGTGCCGATGCGATGTCTTCCCGTGACATATAGAGGCTAACGGATGGCAGGATATGCGGACGAGGGTGGCGTACTGAACAGGGTTGCGGCATGCGTTCTGGCGTCCGGGAAGGCGTTTTGTGCTCTTTATGGCAGGAACCGCGGATATCCTTGGGGCATGAGTCCACCTTGCATATGGCTTTTGGCGGTCACGAGCGTAATCTAGGCTCAGTGTTACTAATTGCAGCTTTACGGAAGCGTTGTCCTCCCTTATACTGTCCAGACGACGTAGGTGCTAGACTGTGAAGAGCGACCACCGGTGTCTCCTGCCTCGCTCGGTCTGTCCGTTCCCGTCGGCTGGCCTTGAGCTGGATGCACCGGTCCTGTTGAGGGCCGGCTGCACGAGACGAGAGCAAGGTCCCCGACGATCTTTGAGTACGGTTTTATCCGACTGCGCCACGGATATCGAATCGTAATTAATCTGTCGGGACATGAAGTCATGTTCTGCCGTGGTAGTACGGTAACTCTCGATGCGCATGCAGGACTGTGCCAGTCTTGGATAGTCTGTCCTAGGGAGTAGTATGCAGAATTTGACTGGCATTGATTGATCCTGTGCTGTAGCCATTGAGCCGTGTTCTTTGCCCTGTGGACCTGTAGATCTTGTCCCCGGATCTGTTCCCCCCCACAGGCCATCAGATGCCGGTCTGGCCCCGTCTCCTCCCCGCAGTCTGACCTCATCGGCGTCTGACGGGATCTGCCCGCTCATCGACCTCGTTTCTCCCATCTCCTCCATCCTCCCGTACGTCCTGTACGCTCCATTCCCACCCGCGATCGATCAATCGCTTAACCATGCCGCAGAAGCTCACCGTCGCCGTCGCGCAGTCGCGCACGCGCGCCACGCTCGCCGAGACGCTGGCCGCCCTCGAGCGCACCACACGCCACGCCGCCGCGCGCGGCGTCCACGTCCTGCTCTTCCCGGAGGCCTACCTGGGCGGGTACCCGCGGACGTGCGACTTCGGCGTGTCCGTGGGCGCCCGCTCCGCCCGCGGCCGCGAGCAGTTCCTGCAGTACTTCCGCTCCGCCGTCGACCTGGGCGACACGCCCGCGGGGGCGGGGGACGACTGGGTCGAGCGCCGGCTGCCCGTCGCCCGGGGGCGCGAGTGCCGCGGCGACGGCACGCGCGAGTTCCTGGAGCGGGTTGCGCGCGAGACGGGCGTGTTCATCGCCGTCGGGGTCGTCGAGCGGGCGGGGGGGAGTCTGTACTGCGCGGTCGTCTACGTCGATCCGAAGCGGGGGGTGTTGGGGAAGAGGCGGAAGGTGATGCCGGTACATTCCCCCTATACATTCGCAATTCCTTATGTATATATATATATATATATATATATATATATACTGATTGATTGTTGATGACTCCAGACCGGCGCGGAGCGCCTCATCTGGGCCCAGGGCTCCCCCTCTACCCTCAAGGCCGTCACGACCGAGATCCACGGCGTCCGGCTGACCATCGGCGCCGCCATCTGCTGGGAGAACTACATGCCGCTGCTGCGCCAGAGCCTGTACGCGCAGAACGTCAATCTCTACCTCGCCCCGACCGCCGACGGCCGCGACACCTGGCTGCCGCTCATGCGCACCGTCGCCTTCGAGGGCCGCGCCGTCGTGCTCTCCGCCAACCAGTGCGTGCGCCGCAGCGAGCTGCCCGCGTGGATCACGGACACGGCGTGTCTGCCCGAGGGGGGCGTCTCCGAGCCCCGGGCGGTCCGGCCTGCGGCGTCGGTGGGGAAGCCGTCGACGATGCAGCAGATCGCGGAGAAGCAGTCCGTCACGATGGAGGGGCCGCATGAGATTGTCTGGCCGCAGTCGGCGGCGTCACAGCTGCATCCGGACAAGGAGCTGGACAGCAAGGCGGAGGACACGAGCGTTGCGGCGCCGGTGGCGGATGGGCCGGATGGGGGTGAGTGCTGGTGACGTATAGCCAGAAGTAGTTTCATGTCGAGAAGCTAGAAACTAACTAACATGATATTATGCTCTACAGTGCCAAACGGCCAGCCACGTCCCCAGGGCGGCTTTCCCGTCCCGAAGGAACACTACTCGGAGACCGGTAAGTACGAAGAGTCAGGTGCTTCTCCATCATCATCATCATCATCATCATCATCATCATCATCATCATCATCTATTTATTCCCCTACACATCCACCATATAAAAAACAAAAGGAGGATAACTGAAAAGGGAGGCAACAGACCCCACAGACCCCTACGTCTCCCACGGCGGCTCGTGCATCGTCGGCCCCATGGGCCAGGTCCTCGGCGGGCCCATCTGGGACGTCTCCACGGACGACGCGCCCGGCCCCGACGTCAAAGACGACGACCGCCCCGCCATCGGCGACGGGCTCGTCGTCGCCGAGGTCGACTTTGACGACTGCGAGCGCGGCCGGCTCGACCTGGACGTCGCGGGGAGTTATGCCCGGAACGACGCGTTCAAGTTGACGGTCGAGGGGCTGGAGTTGGCGCCGCCGCCGGTGTAGGTTTTCGCTCAGGTACCTACCTTGGTAGGTATTAGGTGTGTTAGGGACATGCTGTCACGGGGTTCTACTGCTGCCACGGGGATCTACGGACAGGATGGTAGGTTTTTTTTGGATTTTGAGAAGAGAAGAGGGAGAGAAACAACTAGGTAAGAGGTATAGTCATGTACAGTAATTTTTTTTCGTGGTTGGTGAGGATGAACGGTATGCTTTTTATTTACATCAGCTGTGCCATGCCATACATCATGTCATGTCATGTCATGCATTATAGATCATGAGAAACATCTTCGAACTTGAGCTAGACTTTTTTTTGCTTCCTCCCAAAGATACCTATCCACCTACTATAAAGGTAACATAACAACCACTGATTTTCTCACGAAGAACCCAGCTCCTTCTCCAACCTCAACAGCACCTTGACGCAGTCCCTCACCGACTCGCGGAGCTCCCGGAACTGCATCCCCAGCACCGTCTGCGCCTTGGTCGTGTCGAGCCGGTACACCTCCTCCTTGAGCCCCGCGCCGGGCGTGCCCACGGGCACCTTGCCCGAGGCCGCCAGCTCGGGGAACTCCTCACGGATGATGTCGCACGCGGTCTGGTAGCTGAAGTTGCCGGGCGACGCGATGAGGAAGCGCTGCCCCGCGGCGGCGGGCGTCTCGTACGCGAGGAGGTGCGCGGCCGCGACGTCGCGGACGTCGGCGGACCCGGCGAAGTCGGTGGCCGGCACGGCCGACGACTGGGAGCCGTTGATGAGGCGGTAGATGATCTCGGTGGACTCGTTGAGGCTCGACAGCGACGTCACGCGGTTGATGTTGGGGCCGATGACCCACGGCGGGTTGATGGTGGTCAGCGTGAACGACGGCTTGGTCTCCTCCATGAACTGCCACGCCGCGCGCTCCGCGAGCCCCTTCGACGCGCAGTACGCCCAGGCCCCGCTGTCCGTCTTGGCCGCCGCCTCGTACGTCGCCGGGTTCCAGTCCCGCTCCGAGTAGACGTAGCCCGGGCGGAGGCCCTGGTCGAGGTCCTTGATGGCGGCGAAGGACGAGGTGACCACGACGCGGGTGAGCGCCGGGTTGTTGGACGCCGCCGCCGCGCGGAGGATGTTCAGCGTGCCCTGGATAGCGGGCTCGAGGATGTCGCGCACGTTGTCCTGCGCGCGGAAGGTGAAGGGGCTGGCGCCGTGGATGATGCCGTTGACGCCCCGGACGGCCTCGTCGAAGGCGTGCGGCGCCTGCATGTCCGGCACGACCACGAAGGACAGCTTCTCCCAGTGCTCCGGCGGGTGCGCCTGCTTGATCGCGTCGATGGACTGCTCCGAGCGCACGGCGCAGCGCAGGCGGTAGCCCTTGGCGAGGAACTCGCGGATGATGTGGGCGCCGATGAAGCCCGTGCCGCCCGTGAGGAGGATCGTCTGCTCGGAGGGAGGGGGTACTGCAGCCATTGTTTTTCTTGGCGTTGTTTGTCAAGAAGAGCAACAGTGACAGATAATGACCAGACGTGTCAGATGCACCCGACGAGCAGGTGGGAGCGAGGATGATATATATATATATGGACACGACGCCATCATGCCCTCGGCCGGATGAGCGGAGGTCGTACGATGACGCCCAGGCCGGGCTATGAGGTGCTAGAAGGGCTAAAAGACACGAGACGCAGAAGACGGCGAATGAAGCGTCGACGACGGAGACGAGCAGAGGTGTCTGGCGGCATGGCGGCCAGCAACAGCGCATGGCGCTTTGTCACCGTGCAGGTGCAGCGGATCCGCAGCCATCGTCTGCGTCGGTGACCCGAACATGCCGAGCCGCAGGAGCCTCGGCGAACGCGGTCGGCGTGAGCAGGTGTCTGCACGGATGCGAGCTGTGCTGGGGACGTGAGGAGATGTCTCCCTCTGTAGCCTGTACCCTCTGCAGGAGTATCCAAGTATCCGAGACAGTGGTGTAGGTGTAGGACACCGCCACACCGCCGCGCGCCACGCCGGCATCCCGAGGCTTCCCGCGCCGTTCCCGAGGTCCTTCCCGACTGCGCCCCACCCGGCTCCACCCGGCCGGGATCCTCCGACGCCGATCGGCCCAGCGCTGCAGCGTGACATCAACCGAGACGTCGAGACTCTTCACCGTGTCTTTTTTTCTTTCTGTCCTCGCCACGGCTAGCACGGCTTCCCGGCAGGCGGGCAGGCACGGGCCGGAAGGGCGGGAACGTCTGCTGCCATGGACACTGACCGCAGTCAGGCCATACCTTCGGGCCCCCGATGCCAGGGATGTGCCCTTTATCAAGCCAAATTTCAGTCCGCCTGTTTCTACCTCTTCTTCTTCCTCTTCTCAGGATGGCATCTCCCTGGCCTCCCGCTGCGGTCAATTCAGCACCCGTTCTCGGGAAGTGGCTGTTGTAGCCCGGGCTCGCAGCTAGCCGGCCGGATCGGATCACTGCCGAAAAGGGTCGCGCCATGGGCAACAAGCTCAGCTACTGCGAGCGGCGCTGTCAGATCTGCGCCGTCTCTTTCAGGGTCAGGCGCATTCCCACGCCGGAGGAGCGAGGTGCGCAGGCAGTCCAGGCCCGCGATGGCCCAGGATACGACGGCCGCATCATCTCTGCGGAGGAGATGAAGGTGGGTGCTGTCGATCGGTTCTTTATTGCGTTGTGGACTGTCTGACCTGCGGTCCAGGGCATCAATACCCTCCGATGTCTCCTCCAGAAACCGGCCGACTTCGTCCCCGAGGAAGGCGACGAGGACTTCGAGAGAGATTCCTCGTGTTTCCTGACCGACGTCGCCGTCCACCAGGGTCCGTACCTCTTTGACTCGGGGCCTTTCAACACCGTCCGGCACGGTGTGAGCGAGGCGAAGATCACCAATGATGTAAGCACACCCCTCTTGGATGCCCATGTGTATCCACAACGACCACTAACCAGCTGTAGAATGAAATCTTCGGTGGAGAATGGGGCATGCCGTTCCACCCCGCGTGCTTCGAGATCTTCAAGCGCGTGTGTCTGAAGAAGCTGGGGTATGTGGACATCGACGGGCTCTGGCGTGTGCGGGACGTAAGTGGCCCTTCCAACGCTGTCGTCGACGGGTGAAACTGATATGTTGTATAGTTGCGAGTCTCGTACGAGTATTCGATGGGAGAGGGTTATCCTCCCCTTTCGGTGCGCCAGTATGCCTTTGAGGGCGAAACCTGGCACCATAAGCCAGGAACAGAGGTATTTCTTCGAACCCCTATCCTAATCTACGATCAGGCAATCGACTGACCGGTCAAGTACCTGGCCGCAAACCCCGTCGAGATCCCCGGCTTCCGGGAGCTGCTGAAGCGTCTCCCGGACAGAAAAGACACGTCCAGCGGACAGAATCACGCAGTGTCGCCCCCGGGAGGCCGGCCCGTGCAGCCTCCCGCCGAAACCGACATCTTCAGCACGCTCCCGCCCGAGCTCCGCACCGAGATCCTGCGCGGGCTCCCCGCCAGGGACATCGCCAGCCTGCGCCTCGCGTCGCGGTCCTTCCGCGCCCTCCCCGCCAACCTCTTCAAGGACCTCATCCGCCGCGAGATGCCGTACTTCTGGGAGATCGACGACCTGGACCCGCGCGGCACGGACTGGGCCGCCCTGTACACGGCGCTGAGGCGCGACTGGACGCGCGGCATCCTGGGCCTGCGGAACCGCGCGCGCATCTGGCGCGAGGCCGAGGAGATCGTGGACATGATCCGCGAGACCGGCCTGGCCCACTAGCGGGCGGGAGATCGCGGCCCACACGGGCCGTTCATTGGACGAGCCAGTGGCGGTGCCGGCGCTGCATCAACTGAAGCAAGGGTCTGTCAGATTTCTGTATGCTGTGTGGACTTCGGAAAACAGATTCCCCTGTCTGTTCCTCATATATGGCGCTGATATCTTGAGATCGTTCCCTGCTGATGTTTCTTGATATCCATCTCGGTCTTTGCAGAGGCGTTGGTTGGTTACAGGGAAAGGTCTACGTGGTCGGCGTTGGCGTTTGTTACCATCTGTATGTTTCCGGCGTTCATCTGGGACATGTTCATTGGGTTACAGGATCGATGACTCCTCACTGCTGTCTAGTCTATAATTATTGGGTAATCTTTCTCGAATCTACCAGGTATTTCAACGGATCAAGAAAGAGTTTGCATGCAGTCCACGGGGTAGAAACAGAGCGGACTCATTCCAGCCGGCCTCTTCTCGTGTAGTACTACTTCTCAGGTAACCACTGCCATGACCAGGCACAAGCCTTAACCCTATGAACCGACCAATGAGGGAGGCATGGCCGCGCAGGTACAATCGAAGTATATCGATTTTGAATTTCCAGGTTAAGGATTTTCTTCTGTGTGTGACGAAGCAAGGTGTTTATAAAGAGGTGCTCCAAGCATGGAAAGTTCCTAGTGTCAGACTCTACCTGACGTCAACTTGAGGATAGTATCATATACCGTAGAACCCGCCACCCGTATGAATTTCACTTCTCGCCGAAGACCCCGAATCGAGCTTTTCTATCGAAGCTTGTACTGTACATACTTTACATACTGTCTCCAAGCCGTTCCTATCCTTACGTCCAACCACACCATGTACAAGTACACTGCACAACCCTCACCCCGTGACGTCACGTATACGAAGATCCCCTCATGTTCCAATCCGATGGTTTCGTAGTTGGACAGCATCAATGCCCACACATATTTGTTTTCCTGACATTTCAATGCTTTCTTTTTCTTGTCGATACTCCTCCCGGGTCCCATTTCCGTCATCACGAAACCGTCCCCGGTCCCAACGTGTACCAGTCAATCCAATTCAGCTCAAACATGCAACACCTGACCCTCGACCCGCACACCGTCCACCCCCCGACGCGAGACCTGCCCGCGACGAAGCGCCTGCCGACAGAGCTGCCGCCGGCGAAGCAGGTCAAGCTGCATCCGCACAGGGCGGGCGGGGAGAATGCGTTTCTGTACTTCGTGGGGACGGCGACGGTTGTTTTGTTAGTTCTTTTCCCCCCTCTGATCTTCTTGGAGATATTTTTTTGAGAATTTTTTGGGGTTGCGACGCTAATGACATATGACATTGTTTTTTATTATAATATGACAATAGAGAGTGGGAAGGGATCCGGGTGATGACCGATGTTAGTTAGTCCTTTTCTTCTCTTTTTCTTGTCGACCCTTTCTGTATACCGGACATTTTATATGTTAGGTAGCTTCTTCTGCTTCTGTATCTGACTGGAAAATACCTACCCAAGCTAATCATATGGATTCCACAGCCCAACTTCCTCCACGCCGGAGAGGCCGTCCATCTGGCGCCCGGGGTGACGACCGTCCGCAGGACCGATCCCGCCGTCGGCCTGCACGATCTGCCACGGATCGATCTGGTTCTGCTGTCGCATTATCATGGGTAGGTTCTTATATCCCTTGTACCTAGGAGGTACTTCGTGTTGAAAGATCTGCTAACGAGATAAACAAACAAAGCGACCACTTCGACCACAGAGTCGAATCCTCCCTCCGGCGCGACCTGCCCATCATCACGACCCCCCACGGCAAGTCCCAGCTGACGGGAAAGGGAGGACCCGGGGAGGCCTTTACGAACGTGTTCGCGCTCGACGTGTTCCAGCAGATGCTCGTTGACGTGCGCAAGCGGACGGCGGGCGACGACGACGACACGATGATGCGTACGGCCGACTCGAACGCGGGCGTGGACCGGCAGCCAAGGATGAGGGTCACCGCGATGCCGGGCACGCATGTGCCGGGGCGCATCCTGCAGACGCTGAACGAGCTCGCGCGGGCGGTATACATCTCCTTTTCCCCTAACATACATCTTCTTCCTGGCAACTATATACCAACTAAACACCACCGGTAGATCCCCCCCACCAACGGCTACATGCTCGAACTCGGCTACACCACCCCCTCCGCGCCGTCCACCACCACCGACTTCTCCTGCGGCTACCGCATCTACATCACCGGCGACACCGTCCTGACCCCTGACCTCGACGAGATCCCCCGCCGCTACACGCACCAGGACCAACCTGTCGACCTGATGCTGCTCCACCTGGGCGGCACGACGGTCCCCTCGCCCGCGATGCTGCCGCTCGCCGTGACGGTGACGATGGACGCGCGGCAGGGGGCGGAGCTGGTGCGGCGCGTGCGGCCGGACGTTGCGGTTCCTGTGCACTACGACGATTATGATATCTTTGCGAGTGGGGTGGAGGATTTTCGGCGGGAGGTGGAGAGGGAGGGGCAGGTTCCTGGGACGGTGGTGTTTTTGGATCGGGGGGAGGGGTATCGGTTTCGGGTGGGAGCATAATGGAGATGTTTGTATAGATGGATTTGAGTAAAGTAAGGGGGTGGTTATTTACTCCTAGTCAAGTACTGATGTAGGTACTAGGAGTTTTGGTCTGTTTAGGTATAGTACTTTTTGCTTTTGCTTCCTTGTCTTTTTTTTTGCTTTGGAAAATTGTTTCTAACATATAATAATAATAATAAAATATGCATCCAATCCACCAAGACCAAAAAAAGTATTGATTTGCGTGGTAAATGTTGAAAAAAAAAATCATGGTTTTTAGATCGTGTCAAGGACCAAGTCTACATCAGTACAGTACCTACCTACAGCCCAATTGATCGGTTGAGAAAAAAAATCGTTAAAAAAAATAAAATGGAATGAAAAAAGTGAGCGCGGTACAGGTGAAGTGTGCTCTTGCTTCTAGATAACCAAGTACCAAGGAGTTATGTAACCCCGGTTCAGAGTATATAGAGGAACACAGTATGTGGATAGCATCAACGGGCGGTCGATGCGGAGAACGCGGTGGAGCCAGCCCTACGATCCAGGGAACGCCCCGCCGCGGATCGTATATCTATACACATACGTATCTATGGCATGTTGTAACAGACGGTTTACCCGGGTCGACATGCTGAGCATCATCGTATCTCTGCCCTGGCGCCTGGATACGTCGAGGCACAGCCACGGCGAGCTGCAGGAGCACCAACATCACCGTCGCGGGGTTCAGCTCACAGGGGCAAGAGACAGCTCCTCCTGGATCCCAGGCGGGCAAGTCAGTGCAGAGACTTCAGAGACAAGGGAAGCAGGCGGCTCTGCGCCTCCTTCTCTCCTCCCTCTTCCTCTCAAGACACCCTCTGACGGCGTCTCGCGTGCATCTCCAGTCCTGCAGCGCAGAGACCGAGATGAGCCCTTCGTGACGGGCTGCACTGAGACGCCTGGGGACATTTTTAGACGCTGACCGCTCCCAGCTGCGTCGAGATCCCCCGGGCGCAGCGCTGAGACGACATCCTCCATCGCACACTCATCCACGCACGTCCTGTTTCATCGAGCCCATGCAGTTCTTCAGGCGCAACCGGTCGCAGGCCTCGATATCAGGCACCGTCGAAGCGCCCTCGCACGAGCCCATCCCCGCCTTCGCTCCGCCCGCCGACCCCTTCGACCCCTGCCCCCGCCGCCTCTCCCACCACCAGCGCCTCTCCGTCTACAGCGACTCTCACTCCCTCAACGACCACCGTCACTCCGTCAACCGCTCGCAGAGCCAGCGCTCGCCCACCGCCGCCGCGCCGTCCCCGCCCGCGGCCAGACCGACCGTCAGCTTGGTAGCGCCGGTCTCCCCACTCCCCGCCCCCAGCGTCGACGCTGACTCGGAGCAGTCGTGGCCCTCGCCCGCCCCGGACGCCTCCCACAGGTTGGACCGGGAGCCCCGGAAGTCCAGGAGGAGCCTCTTCGCCCTGCACCAGTCGTCCGCCAAGGACAACGCCGGTTTCCTGGGCCGCAATCGCTCCGTGAGGAACAAGTCCCATCACGCACGGCAGCAGTCGTCCCCCGAGCAGCAGCACCACCACCGACTCGCGGATGACAGGGCTGCCGCTCAAGGGGATCGCGGGCCCAGGCCAGAGAGCGCGGGTGAAGAGGACCTAGAGTCGCCGATACCCCGCAGTCCCGTCAGGTCACAGTACGAATCGAACCCGTCCATCGAGCGTGCGAACACGGAGCCCCTGAACGCGGAGCGCTTCTACCAGCAACGAGGGGAAAGCGACTCGCTCCACAGCCAGGTGAGCCTGCACCGCTGGCCTCGGTTCCGGGAGGATATCACGCCCCAGCATCCGCCATTCCACGCCATTGAGATCCCCCCACGCAGCTCTTCCCTTGCGCACACACCCCGTCCACCCCAGATGCCCCCCGACCAGCTGTCCTTGCACCGGCACTCTCCCCAATCGGATCTCTACGGGCCCCGCCCATCGTCGCAGCAATCTCTGGGACCGCCGTCTCCCCTCCATCCACAGCACCACAGTTCTGATACGAAGTCACAGAACCCTTCTCGTCAGCCGTCCCTGCAGCCTTCAGCGCCCACGAGTGGAATGACTTCTCCCGAGCGGCCGACCGGGCTGAGACAGCCCGCGGAATCAGCGCAGCAGCAGCAGTCGCAACCCAAGTCCGACTCTCAGGCCAGCGGCCCTCCACAGGGCTCCAGCTCCAAGGGCGATACGTCGCAGCAGGGTACGCGGGAACAGGGTCGGGACACGCCACCCCCTCAGAATAAGGATGATGCCGGCGAGGTGGACGTCCGCGCCTTGCAGCAAAAACACGAGGAACTCCGTACGTGCTCGAATTTCTTTTTTTTTTTTTTTTTGACACCAGCTGTTGACGACGTTTGTTGTGAAATAGCTGCTGATCTCTTTGCAGAGGCCAAGTACAACAAGGTAAAGCGATATTACTTCGACAGGGAAGCCCAGGTCCAGAATCTCCAGAAGACGGTCGAGCATCTCCAGAACACGGTGGCCCACCAGCGAATGGCTTTCTCCCGTACCGTCCTGGATGACAACGAGTACACCAGCCGTTTCAATCGCCTGGATGGGGCGGTCAAGGAGCTCGCCTTCTCCCTCCGAAAGCACTGGAAGAGCGTCCCGACGTGGCTGCAGGCGTACGTCAACGAGGATGCGCACACCGTTGGCACCAAGGAGATGACCGCCGTCGGGCGCGCGGTGATCACTCGCTGGCTGGTGGACGAGATCTTTGAGCGCCATTTCCACCCCGGCCTCGAGCCGAATCTGAGCGTTCAACTGAAGAATATCGAGATGAACCTCCGACGGCAGCAAGCCAAGGCGTATACGGAAGAAGACAAGGAGAACGTCATCACGAGGATCTCCAACTGGCGTCGTACGACCCTGGATGGTCTCGACGACGTGCTGCAGAGCAAGGCGGCGCAGGACTGCCGCACCCAGCTTATCGACCACCTGGTCGAAAAGTTGGCGGCGAGCCTCGAGATGCACCTCAAGGATCCGGCGCCGCCGGACCTGGGAAGCGGCGCGAGGATGATCGTGGAAAATGCCATTGGCATCGCGGAAAAGATCCCGCTCGAGTCCAGAGACGTGTGTGTCGAATACTTCCCGCCAGGGACTCCTGTGACGGAGACCTTGATGAAGGTCGAAACGACCCTGCCGCCCCTGTCGAAGCCTGGCCAGGACCCGTCGTCCCTCGCGCAGGAGCCCTCTCCGGCAGACCGTGAAAAGGGGCCAATGAGCCAAGAGGGCGACGGTCAAGACGAGGACGTGGACATGGACGGGGACACCGGCAAGGACGCCTCTTCCGCGTCCGCCGCGGCGTCCAGTCCCGATGGGACGTCTTTTTCGCCTTCCCAGCAGAGGGAGCAACGAAAGAGGTCTGTGTTCGGGAATCTTATCGGCAAGAAAGCGAACACGCAAGCCCAGCAGGAGCCGACTCCGTCGAGGGAGGCCAAGGAATCTTTGGAGGAGCAGGGGAACAGCGGCTCTCCAGCACGGATCCGCTTCGCCGCGTTCATGGCCGTCGAGGTGCAGGGCAAGGGCGCGACGAACGTGCTGATCAAAGCGCCGGTGTATCCGATTGAGTCGTAGGCGATGTGATGTGATGATCGATCGGTTGATCTTGGTGTGAAATAAGATAATCTCTTCCGTAGCCCTTTTTTTTCTTCATTCTCGGTTTCCGTCATTTCCTTTTCCTTTTCCCCTTCTTCAGGCAGGAGAAGACAAGACGTTGGATACTTTTTTTTCCCATATTTTTCCCCCTTTTTTCTTTGCTTTGATTTTGCTCGTCGTTTGATGCGGTACCTGCATGATTGCAATATCTGGTATGTATGTTACGATCATATGGAATGGATGGCACCTCTCTACTTGAGATGGATGGACATGGATACGACGTTAGTCAAGAACGGATGTTTTTGCTTTTTTTGGTGTATGTAATGTACACACATACATACATACATATAACGTGCGTCTGAGTTTTCGGTCTCGGACTGACTGACCGGTATATATATATATATATATATATACAGAGTTTCGTGTTATGCGCCTCCTAGGTAGCTAGTATTTTTTTTTTTTCATATCAACCCCGTTTGCTTTGCCAACGCAGTCCTGAATGGAAGGGACACACAACAAGATAATAAATAAAACAAAAAGGCACTACTTTACCCGGAGTCAGTATCCGACCTGACAGTTAAACTTAAAGCAATCATCCAAGTCTCAAGTGTTCTCTCGTCTCCGTCTCGCAAGGCCAGTTTTGACGATTGCATGTGCAGTACATGTACATGTACAATGTACGATGTACAGTGCATACCGGTTTTTTTTTTTTTTTTTTTTTTTTTTTCGTACGCAACACTTGTTTGTTCCGTCGAGAATGTGATGTGCGCGGCTGCCTTCCCTGCCTGCCTGAAGGATGTTTATCTATCTATCTGTCTATCTATCTATTTGTGCGTCTGTCTATCTCCAAGTTTTATCTGTTTGTTTGTTTGTTCCGATGAACACACCTAGAACCTAGAATCGAGAACTTCCTAGGTAGACCTAGGCGCTAGGCATATGCGGGCATATATGCATAGGTATGCAGATGCATATGAGTATATACAGGTCATGATCATGTGTGTGTGTGTGTGTGTGTGTGTGTGTACATACTATATCTTCTTTTCACCTTATCTGCATGGAAATGAGGGGGAAAAAGTGCAGCCTGAATTTCGTGTCATTTCGTGTCATGTCATTGTGGAGGGGGAGAGAGGGAGAGAAGGGAA